>JACCDP010877901.1_pt1 | contig 81130 bp, 136 predicted proteins | sample 7445841 | NCBI WGS metagenome assembly JACCDP01 (sample SAMN15323441, study PRJNA562643) | freshwater metagenome | isolation source: river surface water | place: USA:Blue River Watershed | collected 2017-08-17 | reverse complement strand
TCATGATTGACCCATACTGGGCTACATCTGGTCAAGTTCTGGCATTTACCCCTGGTTTTGGTTCTGGTGGTTCATACGTTCCAACCACTCCTACCCTTGACTTTTTATCCGATGTTTCTGCGGCAAGCCCTACAACTGGAAATTTGCTTACCTATAATGGTTCTGCGTGGACAGCCGCAGAACCAGTTAGTGTTGAACCAAGCACTACTGTACTAGATGGTGGTAGACCTAATACACTTCAATTTTATGTTATGGGTCCTGTAGACGCAGGAGGAGTTACCTGATGTATTATCAACTTCAAATTCGTAGAGGAACGGCATCTGAGTGGACTGCCGCTAACTCCATTCTTGCCGCAGGCGAACTAGCCTTTGAATCTGACACAAATAAAATGAAAGTTGGAAATGGTTCTACGGCATGGAACTCTTTAGGTTATGCTACTACAACCCCTACTGAATTAAACACTAAAGCATCTACAGGTAAAGCCATTGCTATGGCTATAGTTTTCGGAGGTTAATATGGCGGCACCTAATATCGTCAACGTAACAACAATTACAGGTAAAACTGCTGTGCAACAAGTATCTACTACTGCAACAGCAATTGTTACAAACTCGTCAGGTTCTAACAAAGTATTTAAAGTTAATGCTTTGTATATAGCCAACGTAGACGGTGCGGCATCGGCTGACATTTCAGTTGCATTATTTCGTTCTTCTGTGGCTTATGAGATCGCCCACACTGTTGCAGTTCCTGCCGATGCAACTTTAGATGTCCTTACCAAGGCTATTTACCTAGAAGAAGGTGATGCGCTTCGTCTTACTGCATCTGCTAACGGTGACCTTGAAGCCGTATGTAGTTATGAGGAAATTAGTTAATGGCAACTAATGGTGGGGTTATTGGTGCTAAAAGAACAGTAAGCCCAACGTCTGCATCAGGTATTTGGAATATCCGTGATGTTCAATTGGAACGGGGAGCAAATAACTGGGCTGGTGCGGCTGTAACAGCAGAAGTTCTTGTTGTTGCTGGTGGAGGCGGTGGTGGAACTGGTCAAGGTGGTTTATCTAGATATGGTGGTGGTGGTGGCGCTGGTGGTCACCGTTTTAATAGTGGAATGCTTTTGTCTTTTGGCACCACGTACACTGCAACCGTAGGTGCTGGCGGTGGAGTGTCAGGACCAACGGGTGGTGATGGTTCCCCAGGAGTTGCATCCTCTTTTAATGGTTATTCAGCAACTGGCGGTGGTTTTGGTAACTGGGGTAATGGTGACGGCGTAGCCGCAGGTTCAGGTGGTTCAGGCGGTGGAGGTGGTGGTAACTCCGACTTCCAAGGAGGCGCAGGAAACGTTGGAAGTTACGTACCAGCAGAAGGTTTTGCAGGTGGTAACGGTGTGAATACTGGTTCTGGGCCAGGTGGTGGTGGAGGCGGTGCTGGTGGTGCTGGTGGGACTACTACTGCTGGAGTAGGTGCTGCAAATTCAATTACTGGGTCTTCAGTAACTCGTGCTGCTGGTGGACAAGGCAGTGTTGCTGATGCGGGTACTAATGGTCCAGCAAACTCAGGAAACGGTGGTTCATCTGGTGGACATGATGATAATACATTTGTTGCTGGAACAGGTGGTTCAGGTGTAGTTATTATTGCGTATCCATCAACATTTCCTGCCGCAACATCAGTTACAGGTTCGCCAACGTATAGTTCAACTTCTCGTTCAGGCTATCATGTATATACGTTTACTGCGACTGGCAGTATCACACTTTAGGAGATAGTTAAATGGCACATTTTGCAGAACTTGGTGAAGACAACATCGTATTGCGAGTCATTGTTGTATCTAATGATGACTGCAAGGACTCAGAAGGCAACGAATCAGAGGCCGTAGGCGCTGAATTCTGTCGCAACCTTTTGGGTGGTACGTGGAAGCAGACCTCATACAACGGCAACATTCGTGCTCGTTACGCAGGCATCGGTTACACATACCGATCAGACTTGGACGCATTTATTGCTCCAAAGCCATTCCCATCATGGACACTTAACGAAGAAACTACTGAATGGGAAGCCCCAGTTGCTCGTCCTACAGACGGTTTTTATATTTGGAACGAAGAAGCCCAAACTTGGGATGAAGTAGAACTTCCTGCCTAATGGACCCACTTGACTTTGAATTAAAGTTTGTAGAGAACAAGGATAAATATAACCTTGGTGCTATAACAGACGGTTCAATCACCACGGCAAAACTAGCCGATGGTGCGGTGACTACTGTAAAGATCGCATCTGGTGCTGGTGGTATGACCATTTGCACTTCTACAACTAAACCAGTATCCCCAACAGTTGGTCAAATGATCTTTGAAACTGACACAAACTATGTGCGTGTGTATACATCTACTGGTTGGTCTGTTGGTATGCGTCAACAAATTGCGTTTTCCGCAGAATACATGGTCATCGCAGGTGGCGGTGGAGGTGGCGCTGACATGGGAGGTGGCGGCGGAGGCGGTGGTTACTTAGCAGGTACTTCAACTTTTATATCAGGTACTTCGTATACCGTTACAGTTGGTGCAGGTGGCGCTGGAAGCAACGCCGCATACACGGGTGCGTCACCAGGAGGTGAAAGTGGTAGTAACTCGTCTATAGGTGTGTCTTTTGTATCTATTGCAGGTGGTGGCGGTGGCGGTGGACACCGTGCAGACACTTTGACTAACCAAGCAGGAAAAGTTGGTGGTTCTGGTGGTGGTGCCGCAGGACGTATGACAAACTCTGGAGCAGGAACCGCTGGTCAAGGTTTTGCTGGAGGTTTTACGGGTACGGAATGGAACGCTGGCGGTGGTGGTGGCGCAGGTGGTGCTTCTACAAACATTAATGGCGGTGTGGGTGTACTAAATACCATATTAGGACCAAACTACTATTGGGCTGGCGGTGGCGGTGGCGGTGGCTATTCGGGTTCTTCAGGCAACGGTGGTCGTGGCGGCGGTGGCGGAGGTGGAGGCGGTACTGCTGTAGGAACAGGCGGTGTTGACGCTTTGAACAATGGTGCACCTGGTGTTGGTGCTACTGCTACTTCAGGAAAAGGTGGTGCTGGAGGAACTAACACTGGCGGTGGCGCTGGTGGTTCTGCACACCAAGATAGAAACCTTGCCGCATCAGGTGGTTCAGGAATAGTCGTCATCAAGTATTTAACTGCTGACGGTACTGGTAGAACTGTTACTGGTGGCAGCATTACAACATCAGGGTTGTATACCATACATACATTTTTATCGTCAGGTTCGTTTGCTATTGCATAAGGTAAACTGGTAGCACTATGGCTGTTCAAATTCAATTTAGGCGGGGTACTGCGTCTGCGTGGACTACTGCTAACCCAGTACTTGCTGATGGAGAAATGGGCATTGAATCAGACACCGACAAGTTTAAGATTGGTGACGGGGTTACTACATGGACTAGTCTGTCCTATGGCGGTATTGCTGGAGCCAACGGTACAAATGGAACTAACGGCACCAACGCCGTGTACGATACAGACCAGGCTGTAATTAGTTCACAAGTTTTTAGTTAGGAGAAACAATGGCAACATTCACTAAATTAGCGCTACAACCAGCAGGTTCAACAGGAACAGGTCTTGGTATTAAAGTCGCTGCAACTGCAACCGCTGGTACAGCCATTCACACGGCTTCATCAACGGCTACAACTATTGATGAAATTTGGCTTTACGCAGTTAATACTTCTGCATCTGATGTGAAGTTGACTATTGAATGGGGCGAAACAACAGCACCTGATGGGCATATTGAATACACAGTAAAAGCCGAAAACGGTTTGTATTTAATTGTTCCTGGTCTACTACTACAGGGTAACTCTACCGCTAGAGTAGTTAGAGCATTTGCGGGTACAACTAACGTAATTGTTGTTCATGGGTATGTAAACCGTATTACAGCGTAAGGCTCTATGTCTTCTTTTATCAGGTACACAACAGGTGGTAAGTCTTTAGCGGCTTCTCTTGCCCCACGCTCTAACAGGTCTGGAACTGGGCAAGTTCATTCACTTTGGCAAGGCGGTAGTTTATCTATCTCTGGTGGTAACAGCACCCAAACTATTGGTGGTTTTAAATATCATGTGTTTACATCTAGCGGTACATTAACAGTCACTGGTTCAGGGGAAATAAATGTCCTTGCAATTGGTGGCGGTGGTGGAGGTCGTTCATCTACCAGCGGTTGGGGTGGCGGTGGCGGTGGTGTGATTCTGTATGAGCCAGTAACCGTTAGCGGTAACGTATCAGTCACTATTGGACAAGGTGGGCCTTCATCAGACTCTACAACAGGTAACGGTGGTAATACCGTTGTATCAGGTGGTGGGGTATCCCTTACAGCCCTTGGTGGCGGTCACGGAAACGGTGGTGGTGTTTTAAACACCAACGGCTCTGGTGGTGCCTATGGTTATGGAACTCCTCCGCAAGGACGAAATGGTGCGACAACAAGCCCAGGTTCTGGAGTTCCTGGCGGTGGTTATGGCGCTACTTATGGTGTGAGCGGAGCCTCTTATTCTGCTGGTTGGACTATTGATGCTTCCACTGCTCAGTTAAGTGTTTTCTCTGGAATGACAGAACTTGCTGGTGGTGGTCGTGGTGGTGCAAACGCTAACCACGGTGGAACCGCTGGGCAAAACGGTGGTGGTTTGGGTTGTTTCCCTGGTGGTTATGTATCTACTCAATCTTCTGTGTATGGTTGTGGTGGCGGTGGTTCTGGTACAAATGGTCACCACCCATCATCAGGAGCCGCAGGAACACAAGGAATCGTAGTATTTAGGATTGCCGCATGAGTAACAGTTACGCACATGTTGTAGACGGTTTTGTAGTCAACCTTATTGTGGCTGACGAAGAATGGGTACAAGCACAAGCAGACCCATCTCAGTACATTGTTTATACAAACGCTACACCTGCATATATGAATGGTCGTTATGACCACGGTTTCTTTTATGAGCCACAACCATACCCATCTTGGACAATGGACGATGACTCCTCTGCGTGGATACCCCCAGTACCTAAACCTGATGGTGTTGTAGGTATGTACTCAGACTGGAATGAAGAATTATTACAATGGGTTCCACGTCAGGAATCGCTTGTGTGGGACGAAGAAAAAGAAGAATGGGCACCAGCACCAGGATTTGGTTTCAACCCAGACTATCCTGGATGATGTGCACAACGAGGACATTTTAAACCAAATATTTCATATTGAAGATGTGTTGACACCAACGCACTTAAAGATGTTGATAGATACTGCTAAATCAAGAACAATTGATTGGGCATTCTTAGATAACACTCATACAGACGCAAAAGAAAACTATCTAAATGCTTTTGGGTTTATTCACGATCTATATGACTACAAAACAAAACCAGACCCAGACAAACATTGGGGGACATTTGTAGCCCCTCTCTTAGTAATGATTGACAAACTTGACTTTCAATTTCAATCACTATTACGAGCACGTTTAAATATGACTGTACGTACTGGTTCATCACACCCTGGGTTTCCTCATATTGACGATAATGAGATGTTTAATATGTGGAGTGCAATCTTCTATATTGAAGATTCTGATGGCCCCACTTACTTTTACGATTTTATGCGTGAGGAATACTCAGAAGACCAAACACCACATAGGACATTAAAAGTTATTAAAAAGGTAGAGCCTGTTAAAAATACAGGCGTTATTTTTAACGCTAATATTTATCACAGTGGTATGCTTCCAAAAGACCATCAGACAAGGACACTTGTAAATTACAACTTCACAGGATATAAAAAATGAAAAAAATAGTTATCGTTGGCTCAGGTACTGCTGGATTAGTTTCCGCTATTTATCTTCGTCAAATGTTTCCACTATGGGATATTAACGTGGTTTCATCTTCTTCTATTGGAATAGTAGGAGTAGGTGAAGGTTCTACTGAACATTGGAAAGAGTTTCAAACTACTTGTGAAATTCCAGTAATGGAAATGATGGCTGAAACTAAGGCTACGCATAAGTACGGCATTAGGTTTGAAAACTGGACTAACCACACCCCTGATTATTTTCATAGCGTGTCTGACCGTGGTCGTTTAACCAAAGGGTCGTTTATCGCTAGTTACACATACGCATTAGCCAGTGGTGACTTACTAACGGATTGTTTTTCATCACGTGGACTTCGTGAAAACAAGTTGGAGTGGTCTAATATGCCACATCTCAATACCAACCAATACCATTTTGATACATTCAAACTTAACTCATATTTGATTAAATTGTGCAACAGACGAAATGTTAGAATGATTGAAGGTGAAGTAAAGTACGTAAAAACAGACCTAGCAACTGGGTTTTTTACGACGTTAGTGCTTGCTGATGGGCAAGAAATAGAAGGTGACTTCTTTATTGATGCCAGTGGCTTTAAAAGACTCCTAGCAAAGTATCTTCCAGACAACTCTTTTGTAAGTTTCTCCGACTACCTTCCGTGTGATAGCGCTTTTGCATTTCCTACAAAAGCAGACCCATCTGGTCAAGTTCGCCCATATACACGAGCACGTGCATTGAATAACGGATGGATGTGGGAGATACCAACTCAAGAACGTCGTGGTAATGGTTATGTGTATTCTTCACAGCATTGCACTAATGAAGAAGCATTAAAAGAAGCATCAGATGTACATGGTTTTGAAATAGAGCCAGTAAAATCTTTTCGTTTTGAAGCAGGGTATTACAAGAAAGGTTGGCAAAAAAACTGTGTGCTCATGGGGCTTGCTTCATCTTTTGTAGAGCCGTTAGAAGCCACTTCAATTGGGTCCACTATCCAACAAGTACGGTTACTTTCCTCATACCTTCCAACCTTTACAATAAGCAGTAAAAAAACAGTTGATGAGTACAACCGCATTATGGATTCTGTAATGGAAAACCTGTCGTCAATGGTTGCTCTCCATTACATTTCCGACAGGACAGACACGGCTATGTGGAGAGATTGTCAATCTTTAAAACGCCCAGAATTACTGACACACCTATTAGAGATTTGGTCTGAACGTGCTCCTGAGTATCATGACGTTCCGACTACGGGATTTGAGTTATTTGGAGTCAACCATTTTTGGCATGTTGCCCAGGGTCAAGGTATTTTGAACTACAACAATGCAGTGATTCAAATTGATGCTTATAATTCTAAACAACCCACTGAAGAATGGCAAATGATATTCCAGGCACAAAGACAAAATACAAAGTTAATAGACCACGCAGGTTCTTTTAAGGAGTTATATGAATACTAAAGCGTTTAGATTTATTGAATGGTTAGCCCCGTCATTAGTGTTTGTGGCTGTTATCTGCCACGCCTTTGACCTATATCCAATTGGACCAATGTTTCACCTTACTGGAGCATCACTATGGGTTTATGTAGGCATTAAGAAAAAGGCTGGTCCAGTGCTGTTAAACTTTGTACCCCAAATACCGATATGGTCTTCTGGAATCCTCTGGTGGCTTTTGAAGTAAAATACCCATATGGCACGACGTAAACCTGGGATAGACCCTGCATCACTACAAAAATGGCGTGATGAAATGGCGGCTATTGCTTCTGGCAATGACCCAGAAATATTGAAAGCACAACGTGAAAAAGAAGCAGCAGAAGCCGCTACCAGTGCTGGATTTGCAGGCGAGGTTCCAGAGTTTGATGAAAACGGTAGAGTACGCACAGAAGATTTAGGTATTTATCAACCAACAGCAGTTGCACAGGTTGCTAACAAACCAGATAATCCTCAAAACTATGGGCAAGGACCTGGAGCAAGTACTCGGTTATGTGGTCACGTTTTTGTGAAGGATGCTAGTTTGACAATTGCTAAAGGTGGAGCAGTGTCTGGTTACGCTTATGTACGCTTTCACAAAAATGGTACAAAAGGACCTAACTGGCGTTATGGCCCAATGACTTATCAAGAGTATGTGAATTTTGCACATAGTAACTCTAAAGGTCACCATATCAACGCTTTTTTAAACAGCAAGCCACGTAGACCAGCAACTTCAGAAGAAGTAGATGGTTACATGTCAGGAATCCCACAGAACAGCGGAACCGACAACGCAGGTATTAGACTTCAACGATAATGAAAAAACTAAACGTAGTACAAGGTTTTGGAAAGATTTACTGGATTTACAGAGACATCGCAAATGAAAATACTCCACGAGTGTGTAAAGCGTGGGTACATGAAATTGGTGGGTACTGGAGAAAAGGTAAAGGATTACAATTCAAATTTAAAAAATACATATTTCAAATAGGGGTCTGCAAAAAGTATCCAGTAGCCGATGAAGAAACAGGATTACTGTCTGCTGTAGGTGGGCGTCATTTGGATTATGACCCAACAGAAATAGGAAATTGGTAATGTTTTGGAAGAAAAAAGAAGAAGAAAAACCAGCAACTCCAGCAAGAATTGCTCGTTTAGACAGTGCATCTTTGATGTCTTGGTTTGATACAGGGATTATGGAACTTGGTTCATCATTTGATAAATGGCGTTATCACAACGGGGATATCAAAGAAGTGGGAGAATTAGTAACCATCCTAAACAACTTGTATACAGAATTAGAAAGTAGAAACGATGCTTGAGATTGAAGACGAAGGTCTATTAGACATTGAAGAATTATCGGAAGAACTTGATGAAACTTCTGCCGAATTCATTGATGGTCTAGTAAATAGACTTATTGTTTTCACTGAAGAATTCTGCGACGTAGAGTTTTTTCCCTACCAATTGCCTATTGCCTACAGAATGATTGAGTCAATTGTTTTAGGAGATGGTGACGAACTTACCATTATTGCAACTCGTCAGTCTGGTAAATCAGAAGTAATGTCAGCAGTAATGGCATCCATGATGGTCATTCTTCCAAAACTTGCTCCTGTATATCCAACATGGTTATCTAAGTTTGAAAAAGGTTTTTGGTGCGGAGTATTTGCTCCAACAGAAGACCAAGCGGATACGGTGTTTAGTCGTATCGTCAGCAAACTTACAAGTGACCATGCCCTTGAGTTCTTGCTTGACCCAGAAATTGACGACAAAGCAGCGTCTGGTGGTACTCGTGGTAAAGGTCGCATCATCACCTTGAAGCATTCAGGTTCACTTTGCCGTATGCAAACCTGTAACCCTAAAGCAAAAATTGAATCAAAAACTTATCACTTTGTTATGATTGACGAGGCTCAAGAAGCCGACGAAACCATGATTGCTAAGTCAATTAAACCGATGTTGGCGTTTAACAACGGAAGTATTTGCCTGACTGGTACGGCTAACCGTAATAAATCTTATTTCTATAAGATGATTCAATTCAACAAACGTCGTGCTGTAAACGGTGGAAAACGACATCGCCAAGCCCATTTTGAATACGACCACAAAATGGCATCTAAATACAATCCTAACTATGCAAAGTTTATTGCTAAAGAAAAAATGCGTATTGGTGAAGATTCAGACGAATTCCAAATGTCGTACTGTAATAAATGGATTCTTGAAAAAGGTATGTTTATTACCGAAGAAAGAATGGAACGGTTGTATGACCAATCCATGCCGCTTGTAAAACAATGGTGGCGTACTCAGGTAGTTGTAGGGATTGACGTAGCAAGGCAAACCGACTCTACGGTAGTAACTGTTGTGTGGGTTGACTGGGACCATCCAGACCCATTTGGTTTTTACGAGCATCGCATTCTTAACTGGTTGGAAATTAATAACCAAGAGTGGGAAAGTCAATATTTTGAAATCATTGACTTCCTACGAAATTATGAAGTTCTTCGTGTGGGTGTGGACTCGCAAGGTGTTGGTGGTGCTGTAGCAGAACGACTTCAATTGTTAATGCCTGATACAGATGTACTTGCAGTATCTTCTGACGCCAAATCACAACACGAGCGCTGGGTTCACCTAACTGAACTAATTCAGCGTGAACAGTTGGTTATTCCAGCCCACTCAAAGGCTCGCCGTACCAGAACTTGGAAACGGTTTAACCAACAAATGTCAGACCTTGAAAAAGTGTACAAAGGTCCATACCTTCTAGCCTCAGCGCCTGAAGAAAAAGGTGCGTTTGACGACTATCCAGACTCCCTTGCTTTGGCTTGCTCAATGACTGTTTTTGAGACAATGCCAGAGGTTCAAGTGGGCATGTCACCGTTTTTCCGATAATGGTGCTATGAAAAATGGTACAGTAGTAGAAAGTTAAATCCCCTATTTGGAGGCATTTCATAATGAATGTATCACCAGCACCAATGTTCCCAGAGCGCTCGCCAGTCATGTTTGAACGTGAATTGGCACCAAGCATTCCTGGTAACAAGGGACCGCTTCGCTTTGAAGAAGGTATTGCAACCGACACCGACGTCCCTAATGACTTTGCTGTAGGTGCTTACGTTGACACTGCTTCGGCTCCTGGTCGTCAGAACCACAACAACCCAGAGATGTTCTACAAGCACCCTGAAGACACCATGCGTGAGCGTGCTCACGTTGGTTCGGCTTCATGGGTTGAGGCTCCTGTAGTTCTTTCAGACTTTGTACAGGGTGCAATGGCAGGCGACGGCATGCCACAGTTTGAGCGTGAAATGAACTCAGGCGCTCACATGAACCGTCCAAACCCAACAGTCGTATTTGACTGATTAGCCAGTAGAACTGGCGGCACACTATGCGTAGTGGGGAACCTAGACGCCTGAACCTGTCGTTGGGTTCTGGTATTTCTGGGTCCCCAATCGCACATAGCCCAAAGAGTGGTGGGCTATATGACTTTTCTGCAATGCGTCGTGCTCGTTGGTCAGAGTTTTACTCTACGCAACACACAGGCAGAAACCTTGGATATGACTACAACTTTCAAAATAAGTATGTAGCAAAAGCCCCAGGTGGGCGTACAGGCTTTATTGGAAACAAATACCAATCAGCCCGCCGTGAATCTAGTTCGGCTCAGATTGTACGAGACCCACTAGATGCGTTTAAACCGCATAGACCAATGACCAAACTAAAAGGTGCTGGTGTACAACCTCGCATTCGTTTTATTGATACAAAACGTATGCGTAATCGTGCTCAATTTTTGTACAACAAAGCAAATCCTGAAAACATTAATGAGTTAGACCTACAGCGTAAGTATGACTATCAAGAGTTAAAGCATTTAAAGGGAAATAACTAATGGCTGTAGACCCACGTTTGTTTAGCCGTCAACACGGTTTACGCCCTGTATATGCAGCAGAAGGCTCTAACTTTATTGGTATTGAAGGCAAAAATTTAAGACCCCATGAATTAGGCAATTTAAGGCACAACATTAAGACGATTGCTCAAATGGCTACTCCAGAACAAGTGCAGGCTGGAGATGAATGGTACGACATAGCGCAAGACGAGGCTGACAGCCTATCTCCACGTGATTTAAATATGGGTGCTGGAATTATTGCTGCTGCAAGTCCTCAAAAAGAATGGACTAATAACTTAGAAATTGCAAAAAGAGTTATGAAAAGTGGAGACACCAGAGGCTTAACTGGTCAAAATGCTATAAAAGCATTAAGAATTCGCAATGGAGAAAATCCAGAGGATGTGCTTCCTATGCGAATTAAGACTGGTCAGTTTTACCACAATATTAAAGACCCAAATAATCCACATTTTTTAACTGTAGATACACATGCTCACAACATTGCAGTTGGTCATGTGTATAACAAAGAAGACCTTGGACTTGATTCTTATGGGCGATATGACACTGTTAAAAACGCATATATGCACGTAGCAAATCAACTAGGAATAACTAATCCTAACCGACTTCAGGCTCGTACATGGGTTACATGGAAAGGGCTTGACCGACCTAAAAGGACCTTTAGATGAGTGACGCATGGGCAATCATTATTGCGGCTGCTATACCCGTAGTTGGAACAGGGGTTGGTTTTCTTATACGGGAATTCAAAAACTTCAGAGTAGAAAATCGCCAAGACCACGCAAACGTAATGTCCGAACTTCGTAAAGTTCGTCAAAGTGTAGAAACTGTTGCAGGGCGTTTAAACACACATATTGACTGGCACATGGATAAAGGAAAGAAATGAAACAACTTCAAAATATTCTATTACGCATTCTTGCAACTTTTGCAGCATCTGGTCTAGGTGTAATTGGTGCAGGAGCCATTGCTGGCGTTCCTTTGTGGAAAGCCATGTTTATGGCTGGTATTGCTGGGGTCGCATTTGTAGTAGAAGGTTTGTCTAGGGCATTCCTTGACGATGGTAAACTTAGTCTTGACGAAATCAACGCCGTGTTCAACAAAGTTGACGGGAAGGATAAAGACGAAAAATGAGCAAAGTTGCTTGGGATTATATTGTTCCTGTAAAAATGCCTCTTGACCTACAAGGGGTACAACCTGGAAAACTTCCAGATAAGTTGTTGAAGCCAGCCGTAGGTGGTGGAAAGTTGCATCATCTTGCCGCAGACGCATGGGCTGCTATGGTGGCAAAGGCAAAGGCTGAAGGTGTTGAACTAAAACCGACTTCCGCAGGCGACACATATAGAGAATACGAGTTGCAAAAAAAAGGATTCCTCCAACGCTACAGCCTTGAGGATACGGGAACTGGTAAGACCAAGACCTTTGAAGGCAAGACGTGGTACTTGAAAAAGGGCATGGCGACTTTGGCGACACCTGGTAAAAGTCAGCATAATCTCGGCTTGGCTGTTGACGTGGCTAATGCCGCAGAACCAAAGCGTTTGAACTGGCTTATTGCTAATGTTAAGTTGTTCGGTTTCTCATGGGAAGTCGTTCCTGAAGAACCTTGGCACTTGCGTTATGTAGCAGGTAACAATGTTCCCCCAGCAGTGGTAGAGTTTACGCAGCAACAGAAAGCAGTGTAGTTACCCGAATATAATTTGGAGCACAATTTGTCTAAAGAATCGTTAATAGAATCCTTACAAAACCCATTACGAAGTGTAAAAACAACTCCTTGCAAATTAGGCAGGATACTGTTAGACATCTCTGATGCGGAACGTGAGCAATTAAATAAATCAATTGAGACTATCCGTAACGATAGCGCACAAGCCAAAAACAAGGTCTACAGTTCTGTATGGCTTTCTAAGGTGTTGCGTAGTCACGGATATGGTATTAGTGTAAGTACTGTACAACGACATGTAAACAAGGAGTGTTTCTGTGACCAGTCTGATAAATGATTTAAGTGCGCCTGCACAAGATAAGACCAAATTGCTTGGCAAATTGGTTGAAATGCTTGAAAGTAAAAACATTGATATCAACGAAATTGGTGATATCAAACGTGTAAAACTTTATCAAGCACTTACTAAAGACTCTGAAGGTGAAGCACAAATTCACGACCTTGCTGCTATTCAGTTTTCTCCTAAGTGGGAAACTGGTCCTGAATGGCCTGTGGTTCAACAAGGTCCAGCAATTAAATTGCCTCCATTTAAAGCAAAGGCTAAGAAAGCAACGACCTTTAAGACTTGCTTAGTTCCACCAGATATTCAAATTGGTTATTACCGAAATCGTGAAGGACAACTAGAACCTACACATGATGAAAAAGCATTAGAGATTTGCTTAAAGGTTGCTAAGGATTTACAACCAGAAATCATTGTTCTTGTAGGTGACAACCTTGACTTTCCTGAAATGGGTAAGTATGTAACATACCCTGCGTATGCACAAACAACTCAAGCATCCATTGACCGTGCAACTTTGTTCTGCGCTCAACTTCGTGCTGCTGCTCCTGAAGCAAAGATTATCTGGCTTGCAGGAAACCATGAAGAACGAATGCCTAAGTACCTTGTGCAAAATGCGGCTGCTGCTTATGGACTTCGTAAAGGCAACACTCCAGACTCATGGCCTGTTCTTTCAGTTCCATATCTTTGCCGTATGGACGATTTTGGAATTGAATACCGTCCAGGTTATCCAGCATCTGACTATTGGGTCAATGAGAAACTGCGAATCATTCACGGTGACCGTGTAAAGTCGTCAGGCTCAACTGCACATGTATATCTCAACAATGAGAAGACAAGTGTTATCTATGGTCACATCCACCGTATTGAAACGGCGTTCAAAACACGTGAAGACTTTGATGGACCTCGCACCATCATGGCTGCTTCACCAGGATGTCTTGCCCGAATTGATGGAGCCATTCCGTCCACTAAAGGTGGCGTAGACCTTGACGGGCGCCCATTAACTCGCCATGAAAATTGGCAGCAAGGATTGGGAGTAGTGCGTTATGAAGATGAAGGCGCACATCGTTTTGCATACGATGTAATTCCCATCTATAATGGCTGGGCTATTTATCAGGGCACTGAGTATTCAGCCGAATAGCCATGACTACCATTGTGGGTGTGCAGGGAGATGGATTCGCAGTAATTTGCGTAGATTCACGTATCTCTACCATGTTCTCTGGTGGTCTGTCCCAGATAAGCACACTCAAAGAAGGGTCTAGCAAGGTATCAACTAATGGAAAATATTTACTCGGTGCTGCTGGAGATGTACGGGCCATTAACATTCTCCATCATGTATTCCAACCCCCAACCCCACCGCCGAATCTTAAAGGGAAGAAACTTGACCAGTTCTTTACGGCGAAGTTTATACCAGCACTCCGTGAATGCTTTGATGCACAGGGCTACTCAATCCCAGACCTCAACGAAAACAAAGAGCACATCGCAGAACAAGGCTCAAACGTCCTTGTAGTAGTCAACGGTACTATTTACATTGTTGATGGGGATTACTCATGGGCTTCTGATGCCAGTGGTATCTACTCCATAGGGTCTGGTTCTTCTTACGCATTAGGTGCATTACAAGTCTTAGCAAACAACAAAAAATTGACTATCCAACAGTCAAAAACCATTGCGCTAAAGGCTCTCAATATCGCTGCCAAATATGACCCCCATACTGGCGCACCATACCAAACATTCATTCAAGAGTGTGAGGCAAACAACAAAAGGCGCAAGCCTGTATAATCAAAGTACACAACTTAGGAGAAATAATGTCAGACCTTAAGAAAAACCACGCAGACGCAGCAATCAAGGGTGCAGCCCTTGGTGTATTGACCTACGCAGGTGCCAAGTTCAACCTTTCAGCAGAACTTATTGCCTTGCTCGTTCCAGTAGTTGCTACCGTTTTGTCGGTAGTTTCCACCAAAATTGGTGATAAAAACACTGCTCTGTTGTTGAAGGTTGCTACTCAGGCAATTGACTTTGCCCCTGTCAAAAAGGATGCCGCCCCTGCAAAGAAGGCTCCAGCCAAGAAAACAACAGCAGCAAAAAAGAAGTAATATCTTATTACTTCGTTTTTCCATGCAAAGGGTAACTAATGCCGATTGACTTCTGGTCTCCCTCATATAGAGCAGCATCTAGTGACCTTACTGTATCCATCTCTCCGCTTGGCTTAGTAGAACTTGCCGACGAAGAATTTGAAGTCCATGGTCCACGTCTAAACCGATACGCTTCGGCTTGGGCGTGGTACCTAGGACATCATTGGTCGTACCGCCGTGAGATGGGTGAATCACAGTTTTACATGAACTATGTCCGAACTATGTCGGACTATATTACCAACTTTTGTTTTGGTAAAGGTATTCAATTTAAAGTACCTGAACAAAATGGTGCAATCATTCCACACCTTCTTCATAAAGTATGGGAAGGGCACAATAACAAACACTATGTTTTGTGGGAACTTGGGCAACTTGCTTCTGTAACTGGTGACGCCTTTGTTAAGGTTGCCTATGAAGAACCGTATCAAGACGCTTCAGGGATTGTCAACGAGGGTCGCATTCGCATTATCCCGTTGAACCCTGCACATTGCTTCCCTGAATATCACCCACATGACCGTGACAGAATTATTAGATTTAAACTTAAGTATCGTTTTTGGGGAACTTCACCAGAAGGTACTCGTCAGGTATATACCTTTACGGAAATCCTTACAGAGGAAATGGTTCAGCAGTACATCAATGATGAATTGATTGACCAATACCCTAATGCGCTTGGAACTATCCCAATTGTACATATTCCAAACGCAACGATTTCCTCATCTCCTTGGGGACAATCAGACATCTGGGACATCATCCCTCTCAACCGTGAACTCAATGAAAAGATGATTGAAGTTTCTGACATCATCAACTACCACGCTGCACCTGTAACGATTATCACTGGTGCTAAGGCTTCACAACTAGAGCGTGGACCTAAGAAGGTATGGGCTGGTCTTCCAAAAGACGCTAGCGTATTTAACCTTGAATCACGTGGTGAAATGGCTGGCGCTCTGGAGTATGTCAACTTCTTAAAGCGCACCATGCACGAAATCACAGGCGTACCTGAGACCGCTCTAGGTCAGGCACAACCAGTTTCTAATACTTCGGGTGTTGCTCTGGCTATTCAATATCAGCCAATGATGAATCGTTTCATGATGAAAAAGATTCATTTTACAAAGGGTCTTGAGCGTCTAAACGAAATCATTATTCGTACTGCGGCTATATTCCGACCAGAAATGCTGATGTATGACCCAAGTCAAGCAGCCCAAATGGAACGGGATAACCTTCCACAACTAGACCCAATGGACCCTTTGACTTATAAAACAGAGGTGCATTGGCCTGAACCGTTGCCTGTTGATGTACTTATTAAACTTAATGAAGTACAGTCCAAGATGGCTTTGGGTCTGGAATCCAAGCGTGGCGCTCTCAGAATCCTAGGTGAGGAATTCCCGAACGAAAAGATGGCTGAAATCTTTGAAGAACTTATGGACGACGCCCTAGACCAAGGAGCCTTGGACATGCTCCGCTCGCAGATTGGTCAGGCGGTAATGATGGCAACAGGAATGGTCCCAGCAGAGGGCGGTCCACAGCCAGCAAGCGCAGGTGGTTCTGATGTATCATCTGCACAGGGTTCTTCAGGACCAATGCCAGGAACGGCAGTAAATCCTGTAGAAGCCGATTTGATGAATCAATTGGTTAGCAAGACCTACGGTGCTCGTTTTGCACAACGTAGAGTCCCAGACGAAGAATAATACAGAACATTAATTAAGCCCTAATAAGCCCAACTAACGAGGTAGTACATATGAGTAAGAAGAATACCCCTGAAGGGGATGTAATCCTATTTGAAGAAGCAGCACAGGAAGTAAGTGGTCAAGTGCCTGTTTCAAAAGAAACTCCAACATTCACACCAGATGATGTTGAGAAAATCCGTCAGCAAGAAAAAGACAAGATGTACAAGCGTCTTGAAGATGCTGATAACCGTGTAAAGAGCATGGAACAACAAATGGCTGTCATTGCCGCAGAGCGTGAAGAAGCCATTAAAAAGGCTGAAGAACAGGCTCGTAAAGAGGCTGAAATTCTACGTCAACGTGAAGTTGAAGAATTGTCTGCTAAAGAACTACTTCTTAAGCGTGAAGACGAATTCAATGAGCGAATCAATGCTATGCAAAATGATTGGCAATCTCGTCTAGATGCTATTGAAGCAGAGCGTCAGGCTTCTGCTGCTTTGCTTGAAAAAGAGCGTGAGCATCAACAACTAATCTCCTACCTACAGCGCCGTGTGCAAGAAGAACAGGAAACGATTATTCCTGAACTGCTTGACCTCGTTGCTGGAAACACGGTAGAAGAAATTGAAACCTCAATCAGCGTACTTCGTGAACGAAGTTCTGCTATTCTGGAATCAATCCAACAAGCGTCTATGCAACAGCGTGGAAACTTGAGGGGGGCGCTGGTAACAGCACCCGCCGTTGGGCCAATGGAAACTCAGTCGGAGCAGCAAACGTTGACAGCGGAAGATATCCGCAATATGTCCATGGAACAGTACCAAAAAATGCGTGACAGGCTCTTAAACGCACGTTCTTCTAGGGGTCGTTTCTAACACGGTGTTAGAAACTCTAGTAGAATTTACATACAACCAATAACCCTTTCCTAACGGAGGAAAAAACACATGGCATATCCAGGCCCAGCAGGTGGTTCAATCACTGGTGCAGACCTCTCGTCAATCACGACGACTGGCTACTCAAGCGATTCAACACTTTCACCTGCAATTCAAACAATCTGGTCCAAGGAAATCTTGTTCCAGGCAATGCCCGTTCTTCGCTTTGAGCAATTCGCAGTGAAGAAGACTGAACTTGGTGTTATGCCAGGTTTGACCATCAACTTCATGCGTTATAACAACCTTGATGTTGACTCAAATGGTTCAGAACTTGTTGAAGGTGTTCGTATGGACCCAACAGCATTGTCGGCATCGCAAATTCAAATCACAGTGAAGGAACAGGGTAAGTCGGTTGCAGTAACTGAACTTCTCTTGAACGCTTCGTTTGACGACGTTATGGCATCGTCAAGCCGTTTGCTTGGTCGTCACATGGCACAGTCCATGGACGTACAGGCACGCAACACGCTTTACAGCGCAGGCGTTCCATTCGGTGGTGGTGCAGCAGTTGCTCCATCGGTAGTGTTTGGTCGCAAGACCAACGGTTCTACCCGTGGTTCAATCGCTCCTTACGAGTACTCGGCAGCAGGTTCGGCTTCGGCTCCTGGCTACCTCTCACCTGCAACCATTAAGGATGCAGTTGAAGTACTTGCTGGTCAGAACATCCCACGCCTTGGCGATACTTACGTTTGCTTCGTTCACCCATCACAGAGCCGTTCGCTCCGTGACTGGCCTGAATTCATTGAAGTAACCAAGTACGCTGCACCTGGCAACTTCATGCTTGGTGAAATTGGTCGTCTGTACGACGTAGTGTTCATTGAAACCACTCAAGTTCTTAAGGGTGGCACGAACATTGTTGACTTGGCTCCAGGAACCTCTGGTTACCAAGACCCAACAGCGTCTTCATACAGCGCAATCATGATCGGTGACAACGCATTTGGTCAGGCAATTGCCTTGCCAGTTGAACTCCGTGACGGTGGCGTAATTGACTTTGGTCGTGAGCATGGTCTCGCTTGGTACGCAATCTGGGGATTCGGTGTAATCACCGCAGAATCCCGTGTGCTTATCAACACCAAGGGTGGAGCAATTGACTCCAACTTCTAATCTTTAGAGGTTAGAATCAAGGGGCGATGGTGGTGTAAACTACCATCGCCCCTTTAGTATTACACGTATAACACAAGGAGAAAATATGACAAAGAAAATCAATCAATTTGCGGAACCAATTGAAGAAGATGAAATTGCAGTTCCTGTTCCTGAAAAAGATAGCACCCTTAAACAAGCACGCATTAAGGGAACATGGAACATGTACTGGGGTGGCAAAGTGTATAATTTTGTGGATGGTAAAACATTTAACATTCCACAGGAATTGTTTGACCATCTAAAGAATTACGGAAACATCTACGACACTCTGTAAGGAGTTTTATGGCGGGTTTTACAATCCCAAACGCCCCAGATACAGATAAATCTGGTTTAGACCAATCAGAACCAGACCGTCTTGATTTTGAGATTCTTGGAAACCGTCGTAGAGGAATTGTTAGTGGTTGTGCAGTAACGGCATCATCGGGTGCGACAGTTTCAGTTTCGTCTGGAACTGCGTACCTTGATGATGCCTATTACTCTGTGGCTTCTAGTTCCTCATTAACCCTTACTGCGGCACCAACTTCTGGAAACCGTTTTGATTTGGTAGTTGCAAGGTTGGCTACTGGAACAGTAACTGTTACGTACATTACTGGAACAGCAAGTACAACAAACCCAACATTTCCAACAATTACTACAGATGATGTAGTTCTTGCTGCAATTTACCGAAGGACTAACCAGTCCATCGTGGCTAATGACATCATTGACAAACGAACATTTGTTCCTTCGCAATCAACACTTTCAATTGTTAATGCAGATGTTAATGCTTCAGCAGCAATTGCTTATAGCAAATTAAATCTTTCCAACAGCATCATTTCTTCTGACATTGTTAACGGCACTATTGCTACAACGGATATTGCAGATAGCGCAATTACAACTGAAAAACTTGCAACAGGTGCAGCACAGGCTGGTTTTAGGTCAGTTGCTAACCAACAAACTGGAGCCACCTACACACTTGGATTGTCTGATTTGGGTGGCATGGTTGAATTGAGTATTGCTTCACCTAGTACAGTTACCGTAACTGTTCCAACAAATAGTGCAGTTCCCTTTTCTCTTGGTGACCGAATTGATCTACTTCAAACCAATACTGGACAAGTAACCGTACAAGGTGCTTCAGGTGTTACGGTAAACTCAGAAAATAGTAAGACCAAACTTAATGGTCGTTGGGCTGCTGCTACGCTAATCAAACGTGGTACAAACACTTGGGTTCTTATCGGAAACATCACTGACGCAACGGTATAAGTGTGATACCTGGAGTAGTTAGTTCAGCAGGTGGCTTAGTCACACCGACTCCCACGTTTAGTGCCGTCACAGCAACTAATACTGGTTTTTATTTTACTATCACTAACTACAATTCAAACTATGCCTATGATTTAACTGCAACTGCTTCTGCAACAGTAACCAGGTCTGATGCAATAGTAACTGTAAGTGGATTAGGTTATTCAACATCATCAACTGTTACAGTTACGGTCTCTAGACCAGGTTGGACTACCGTATCAGCAACTAAAACTGGAACGTCTAATGACGCTCCTGCTCCACCTCCAAGTTGCGTACCTGCTGGATGTACTCCTTCCTGTGGCACTGCCATCCTTGATTTGTCACCATATGTGAGAGGTGGGGGTCCATGTAAGGGTTCTATTATCTGTAGTGGTTGTCCAGGTTGTACATATGGTGACCGACGATGGGCTTTGGACTGTTACTACTACAACCAGCAATCCTGCACGGATAATTGTGGTATTACCTATTACAATACTTGCGCTTCGTTTTGTGTAGACTCAACCGTAAGTTCATCTTGTTGCTTATCAGTTTAAGGAATATTAAATGTCTGAAGAAATTAGTAAACCAATTGTTTTTGCATTTGTTGTTGACGGAGAAGTGGCGTGGCTTCATGGTTATGACACTCGTGCAGAACAGGCAATTGCCGCACTTCGTTCCAACCCTGTAGTTGTTGAGTGTCCTCAAGAAATAGTTGATTTAATGATTCCAGGTGGAGTCCCTGACTATATTGGTTGGACATACGCTGACGGTGTGTATACTCCACCAGTATGAGCGCATGGTCTGAATACAAAAAAAAATTAGGTGAAACCCGTCCTTGGGATTTACTTGACCCCAATACTCCACGAGCAACCGAAACAGATGCCGACGCACGTTTAAGCATTTGTGAGAAGTGCCCTGAATTCATCAAACTTACAAAACAGTGTAAACAGTGCGGTTGTATTATGCCAGCAAAGGTAAAACTGCTTGCATCTACTTGTCCATTGGGTAAATGGTAAAAACTCAGGGTTCTCAACCCTAGTACAATTGGACAGTGGAAGAACGTCCAATACCAAAACCAACTGGAACCATTGCAGATATTACCCGTATACGAAGGGTCATGGTTAAACGGCATCGGGAAGAACACCCCGACATTAACTACCCTGACCAAGACACCCTTCCAGGAACCGATTCACGAGGTTAATACTTATGCACACATATACCCCTACCAGTGATGTAGTTAAACTGATTACAGAAATTGCCCGTAACTATCTTCGTGATTTTCCTAAATACTTTCAAACCGCTTTTGACGCTCAAACACGTACATACGAATTAGGTCACCCTAACATTGACAAAGATTCTTTGTACATTGCGGTGTACACATCTAATACACCTGTAGAACTTGCTGCTTCTGCTTTTTCGTTAGACCAAAGAAACGGTATTTTGCGTTTAGGAAGCACCCCTGCTGCTAACAGTCGTTTAATGGTTGAAGGTTATTACTATGAATGGGTTCTCCCAGACGACTTAACCTTTTATGCACAACGAGCAGTTAATTTCCACATGCACAATATCGGTGTAGAACTAGAGAACGCTTCTCCAGCAGTTCTTGACGTAATTGGGCTAGCAGCGCTTATAGAGGCTCTGTGGGCGCTTATGACGGAATATAGCCGTGACATTGACGTAATGACTTCAGAATCAGTGCACATTCCTGGAAGTCAGCGTTTTAATATGCTTAAAAATCTAATTGACGGTTGGGAACAGGAATACCGTAAGCATGCTAAAGCCTTGAATATTGGACCTGAGCGTATTGAAGTAATGAATTTGCGCCGTGTATCTCGCACCACCAACCGCTATGTACCTATCTACAAGGCTAAAGAACTTGGAGATTATGCACCTATTGAACGCATATTCCCTGACCAAGACAATGGCAAAATCATTTATGAAGAAGAAGAACAATTACGTGAGGACGTTTTTGTGGACACTGACCCACCAATGGGCATTACTACGAATGCGTTCTACTAATGGATTTACGAACTGAAGTAGGGTTAATCCGAAAGCATTATCGGGAGTACACCCGTAATGTGGGTGAAGCCATCATTTGGTATGAGTTTTTACCATTTGGTTCTGCTAGTGCTGGTTCGTACTTTGACTCTGTATACGATGAAAGTGCTTCTGGCACTGGGGGACGACAATACAAGCCTGGAGTGGTTATACCCGTATTGATGATTACGGAAACTGAAGACCAGAAGCGTTCTATTCCTGAAGGTCGTCAGCCTGTAGAAGTTACTAACTTTGTAGCATCCGTTCAAGATTTCCGTGATGCAGGTGTATCAGAACCTTGGGAATATCGTAAACACTTAAATGACATGTTTTTGTATGATGGAAGATACTTCACAGTAACTTCTTATAAAATCCGTGGTCGTGCTAAGGACGACATTGTTGTGGTTGTTGAAGGTCTAGAAGTGTATTACCAACAGGAATATGTCTTTGATGCAAATGCAACATTTAGTTCTGTCCACAGCCTTCCTTGGCCTTCTAGCCTGCCCAATCTTTGATAAACTTCATATAACCGTGACGAGCGTTACGGGGAACATTTGCCTAGAGTTTGGAGTGCTGTGACTAATTCGCATAATGCTGCACCTGTAAACTCTAAAGGCTTTATTTCTGGGATGCCAGAAATTGTTAAATACGCCAAATTCCTATCTAAGGAACTACCACATGCAGTCCGTTTAGGAATGGTGCAGGCTCTTAAGGAAGAAGAACAAGTCCTTAGAACTGATGCAAGTGACTCCACTACTGGATGGGCTGATTTACAAAGTAACCTATCTATTGCTTTTGATGAAAAAAACGAAGTCGTAATTCATGGAATTGCTGGAAATAGCAATGCTGCTATAAAAGCAACAGACCTAGAGTACGGAGTTCCTGGAAAAAACCCTGCTTCTCCATTACTTCGCTCTTTTGTAAAAGAAAGAGAAAAAGAGTTAGGTGACCTTATCTCTGAAAAGGTTGACAAAATCTTAAAGGATAAATACAAATGAGCCGTACTGGTTTCCTTCTTGCGGAAGATGAGGCAATTAAACAACGCTTCAGCAACCTAAAGGTATACGACGATAGGGATGTGGCTAGACCAGTGCAAGTGTTCTTTCGGTATCCAGAAAGCGAAACCGAGCGTACATATCCTTTTATCACTATTGAGCATATTGATATTGTGCATGCCCGTAATCGCCAGCACTCAGAAAACATAATTTACTATAAAACTGATGGTTCTGGTGGTTCTGCTGGACCAGTTACTATGAGTTACTGGCCTAGCGTTTCTAAAGACTTTGGGTTCATTACAAATAAAAACAATTATGAATACCTTGCAGCAAACGAACATGTTCCAGTAGACCTCTTGTATCAGGTGTCCACCTTTGCCCGTACTGCATTACATGACAGACAGTTGTCTGCTCAGTTACTTACCAAAGTAGTCCCTTTCCGACAAGGTTTTATAGAGATACCAGCCGATGGAACTATGCGAAGGTTTGACCTACTGGACTGGACTACGGCTGACCTCCTTGACCCTGAAGCAGGTTACCGCAAGCGCATTTTTCGTAAAGTTTATACATTGCAGATGTCGGCAGAGATTCCGTCTTCGGCAATTTATGGTGTCCACAGTACGGAATCTGTGGCAATTACTATCCGAAATACAGTTGACGATACCACCGAGTCCGTCAGCACATGAGCACTATTTGAGGCATAATGGTAAGCAAACACTTTCAAGCAAAGTACCTTTTTTCTAAGGAGCAATAATGGCATATACACGACCAGGGGTCTACGTTACCGAAGGCCCTTTTTCAACAACAGCAACTGCGGGTTCACCGACAGTCTCTGCTGCGTTTATTGGGACTGCTCCACGAGGACCAATCACCCCAACTAAAGTAAATTCATGGACTGCTTATAAAACACTGTTTGGTGATTTGAGTGCATCCTATGACCTTCCATATGCTGTTTACCACTACTTTGCTAACGGTGGTCGCAGTGCATACATTTCCCGTGTATACAATGGAACCACAACAACTGCTGCTTCAACCGCAACTTTGAACATTGCAGGAACTACTGATTCAACGTCAAAGACTGTATTTAAACTGACGGCTTCTAACCCAGGTGCATGGGGCAACAGTTTGACCGCTTCAGTTTCTGCTGGATTGGTTACAGGAAACACCCCAACCTTTACCTTGACCTTATCTTTGTCAGGCGTAGAAGTAGAACGTTGGACTGAGTTGTCACTTGACCCATCAACAAACCGTTTTGTTTCTACGATTATTAACAACTACTCTGACTATGTAACTGCCTCAAGCATCAGTACATACACATCTACCTACACACTTACCACTGTAACTGCTAGCGCCTTTACTGGTGGTTCAGATGGTTCGGCAGCCAACTCAACTGAAACCAACACTCAGTGGACTAACGCAGTTAATCGTTTAGATTCAGTAACTGAAGAACTCCTTGTAAACATGGTTGGAATGACAACTGCTACTGTTGTTAACTCTGCTATTTCATATGCAGAAAATCGTGGAGACATCTTCTTAGTAATTGACCCAATTGATGTAACCTCTGGTTCTGACGCACTTACCGCAGTATCTGCTTACAGCACTTCATCATACGCTGCTGTGTACTATCCAAAAATGTTGATGGTTGACCCTGCAAAGAGCGGAACATCGGCTATCCGAGAGACACTTCCTGGTGGAGCAATCCTTGGTCTGTACAGCCGTGTAGAAGGAGAACGCACGGTTGCTAAAGCACCTGCTGGATACGCTTACGATATTCGTGGAGCATTTGGTCTTGTTACTTCCTTTACTGAAGCAGAAGAAGGAAGTTTATACACTGGAAGTGTTAACACCTTAAAGAGCATTGCAGGTGTTGGTGTAATCGTAAATGGTACCCGAACACTTAAGAAGACTGATATTACTAAGTACATTCCTGTACGTCGTAGTCTCAACTACGTTAAGTCGCAAACTAAGCAACTTACACGTTCAGCAATCTTTGAACCAAACGGAGACCGTTTGTGGACAAGCATCCAAGTAACATTGGCTAAGTTCTTGTCTTCATTCTGGTCTGCTGGTGGTTTGAAGGGCCGCACAACAAGTGAGGCTTTCTATGTCATTTGCGATAACACAAACAATACACCTGTAACAATTGAAAATGGCGAAGTACATATTGAAGTGGGAGTTGCACTGCAAACACCTGCTGAATTCATCGTAATCAACGTAACACAATTCACTGGCGGTACCGCCGCTGTAGAGAATGTGTAAGGAGAAATCATGGCATTTGCACAACGCACAGACCCACTTCGTAACTTTAAATTTAAAGTTCAAATTGTCCCAGTAGGTGGTTTGGCACAACATGCTCCAAACCTTCCTAACCTTGGGTTTGCTGAAATGAGTGGACTCAGTGTCACTAACGAAATGATTCCATACCGTGAAGGTGGAATGAATACTCACCCACACAAGATGGTAGGTCAGTCAGATTTCCCACCTGTGTCGTTCTCACGTGGTGTGTTTGCTATGGACGGTGCTAAAGATTCTGGAGACAAAGGTCTTTGGAACTGGCAGACCTTTATACATGCTTGGCAGTCTGGAGTTCCTACGGGAAGCACTGGAACCAACACGGCAAATGATGATAACAACTACCGTTGCGACATCATCGTAAAGGTTTACGACCATCCTTACACACGAACTGGTACATCGTACCTTGATAGCGATATTGCACTCAACACAGACATTAAACCTAGTGGTGACAATGAACCACGACTAGCGTTTAAGTTGTTTAACGCATGGCCTGGAGTTTTTGCAATGAATGGTTTGAACGCTACCGACAACGGTATTATGATTCAACAAATGACTATTCATCACGAAGGCTTCTACGTTGCATTCAACGAAGCGGATATTAAAGCAATCGCAACTACTCGTTAATTTAAACTAAATAAAAATCGTTTACTAATAGGAGATAATTATGGCTAATAGTTCATCGCAAGATGCTGCGGCACTTAATGACGCCCTTAAATCGTCAGCACCTGAAATGTCACATTCTAAAAGTTTGCAAGTAACTCTTTTGCGTGGCATTTTTGATGGCGAAGAATGGCAAACATCAGCAACAGTAAAAGAACTTACTGGAGTAGATGAGGAAGCATTGGCAGCCTACGACGTTCGTAATGGCGTTTCGTACTCTGAGTACATGACCCACCTCTTAAAGCGTTCAGTTGAATACATCGGTTCTACCGCAGTATCTGAGCGACCATCTATTGTTGATGATTTGATTATTGGTGACCGTGACATTTTATTTTTAGGTACATTGAAAGCAACCTATGGTCGCTACCGTGAATTTGAAATCATTTGTGGAGAATGCGATAACAATAACGATATCACTATTGACTTAGAAGACGACTTTAAGGTAGAGGAGTCTACTAAAGACATCCATAAGCCCCTGACTGTTACCCTCAAAAATGGTTCAGTTATTAATCTAAATTACCCTACTGGTGGAGATAGCCAGTATGTTGCTAAGAAGGCTAAAACTACTGCGGAACAAAATACTCTAATGCTTGCTCGTTGTGCAATCTTAGAAGGCTATGACCGCACCCAAGCCGAGGTGTGGGCAAAGAATCTGAACTTGGCTGACCGTAACAAGTTGGTCAAGGCTTTGCTTTCTGCACAGCCAGGACCTCGTATGGGGGAGGTGGAGACTCAATGCGCCCACTGTAATGCTAATATTAAATTGGCATTAGATTGGGTCTCCCTTCTATTTGGCTAACGTAGTAACTGTTTATTGGGAATACGAAACGATTGCCTCTACGTATGGAGGTTTTAATCTTGATGACATCAAGACGATGACCGTTCGTCAGCGGGCTTATTGGGTATCAATGGCTCGTTGGAGAAACTCCTCTGGAGGATAATTAATGCCAGAAAATTCACTTTTAGGTTTGGGTGGTAGTCCAGAGGAAGGTGCTGCCGCCAGTGCGATGGGTAACTCCACCATTAACTCACGCCTAAATGTTGACTTACAAATGCTTCGTGGTCTTAATGACCAACTTGCAAAAATTGGTGAAAACGCCAAAAAGATTGAAACTCGTTTTGATTCTTTAATTACTAAAGCCAAAAAACTTACTGAAGAATTAGGTAAGGTGGCTGAAGCAGGAAACTTAGGTGGCACATCATCAGGTGGTGGATACCTACCTAAAGGAGATATGCCAGCAGCGGCAATGGCTCACCAAAAGGGCATGTTTGACGCTGCTAACGCACATCAATTAAACCTTCTTAAGACTGCCATGGCTGGTGGTGGCGGTGGAGGTGCAGGAGCCGCAGGAGGCGCTGCTGGAGGTCCTTGGGGAGCAATTGCTTCTGCAATAAGCACAGCAATCCAAAATGGTGCTGCGATGCTGAACAAGCGTATTGACGCTGGTGCCGCATACTCACTTCCAGCAGACAATCTCTCTGTACTACTTCAACAGCAAAATGGAATTTCTGCCAAACAAGTACGCAGTCAGATGCGTGCTCCTCTTTCACAATTCCGTTTAGGTGCTGGTGGTATTAACGATTTGTTGGCCCTACAAGCACGCACAGGTTTACAAGCAAATAAACAAATGGGAGCCAGCGTAGAAGCGCTTCGTACTTTGACAGGGTATGGATACAGCACTGGTGACATGGCAGAGATGATCGGAAGTATGGCTGGTCCAGAAACCGCTAACAGAATGTTTATGACCTTGGGTACTGGTATGTATGGCATTGGTGGAAAACAAAATGACCCAATGCAAGTAATCAAGGCCGCAGTTCAACGCCTCAACTTAACTGACGAGGAAATTATTAAAGGTGGAATGCAACAAGGTTCAGTAGTTCGTCAAAAACTTGCTAACGCTGGGTTTGATGAAAACATGCAAACAATGGTTTTACAATATGCTCAATCCAATGTCAACTTTAAGAAAAAGGGTGGAAAGGGAATGTATGACCCTTCCAAAAAAGGTGACAGAAAACGAATGGGGGTTGAGGATAACTATGCAACCCAGGTAGAAGAAAGCCAGCGTGTACAAACGGAACGAGATGAACACTTCTACGATAAACAGGCTGAAGCCTTTTCTCAAATGGAAAAGAATACTCAAGCAGTAAACAAAGCCTTTATGAAGTTAGAGGACACATTAAGTGGTTTGATTGGTGCTAAGACCAGAGCAAAGGGATTTGGAAAAATATTCAATGTTCTTGGAGACATGGGAATACCTTTTGCTGGTCAAATAGGAAACATTATTGGTGACCCTGTAGCGCCATATAAAAGCGGAGGTGGTGCACCTACCTCATATCCAACTACCAATATTATTGCTACCCAACACCCTACTGGTAAATATGGAAGTCCTAGGGACGACGCTGCACAGTTAGCAGCATTAGATACTACTTTTAGTACTCGCTTAAAGAGGATGTTAGCCGCTTCAGGAGGAAAAGTTTGGATTGGAGAAGGTAAGAGAACCGAATTCCAACAACGTACTGAATTCTACAAACGCTATGCTCCTGCAAAAAAAGGTGAAGTTACTGACACGTATTTTGATGGGAAGTACTGGCAAATAAAACCAGGTTACGCAAAGTTGCTTCCTCCAGGACACTCAATGCACGAAATTGGTCAAGCAGTTGACTTGGCTGGTGACCTTGATTGGGTTAATGCAAATATACGTAAGTTTGGACTTAGGAACTTTGCTCAAGAAATAGGTGAGCCATGGCACGTTCAACGTGCTGACTTGCCTGATAATTTAATTCCTGCTGAACGTCCAACAGGTATACCTTACGCAAGCGCATCTCCTCCAGTAACTTTTGTAATGGGTAATCAAAAAATAGGAACTGGACCTGGAAGTAGTGTAAGTTCTCCACAAGGTCTAAAAGGTACAGCACCAAAAGAAACAGATGAATCTGGTCTTCGTTCATATTATGGGAACTTATATAAAAAATTAAGTAAACGTATTATGAGTAAAAATGAAGTTCGTAGTTTGCTTGGTGGTGTAACCGTAGGTGGACGCAAACTTACTGATGCAGAAATCAGTGGCTTTGTAAAAATTGCTCATCGTGAATCTGCTGGACTTAACGCAAACGCATACAACCCAACCGCAAATACTGACGACTTATCATTTGGACTATTCCAATTAAATATGGACCCTAGCGCTGGTGGTCCTGATGCGTTTAGGAAATTTCCATGGCTTAAAGGAAACTATGACAAACTGTGGGACCCACAAACTAACGTAGAAGTTGCTGCTGGTTGGAAGATGGCAGACGGATTAAACCGTGGAAATATCTTTTACCACTGGGGAGGTACTCCTGAAAACCCAACATCAATGCAAGGTGGTTATAAGGCAGCAAAGCCTAATGGAGACCCAGTTCCTGCATCACCTGGACCTCTTACACGTAATACAAGTGCAGGCAATACAAACGTAATTACCGTATCTCCTACAATTAACATAACAACCTCTGGAAATTCTACGGTTGATATTCAACAAATGGCTAAAGAAGTAACACGAATGTTAGAAAAAGAAGTGAGACTTACTATGATGAGGATTGACTAATGGCTACAGGTGATTGGAATAGGATATTAAACCCAGACCAGACCTATAAAGAAACATATGGTCAGTCAAGTAACAATATTGTTACTGGTGGTCGTAATGCTTTTTCAAATTATGGTGCTGAAACTGCTGAAAAAGAAAATGTTCAGTTCATGTTTCCAGGACCAACTTTTACTGATATTGAAAACCGAACGCATGTTATGCGTCGTGGTTTTATTAGAAGTATTATTTTTGACCCAGAAATTTATAACAATTATGCAACCGCTGGTAATTTTAAAGCAATTGCTGGTCAATCAGCAAACCCTAGAACACCTATTATTCCTACTGAAATGTCTAAAGGACATCATAGGGTTAACTTTCAATTTAATCCTGAATACTTAGAACGTGCTGTAAAACAAGAGATGGGTACGATGAACCCATTGCTTCAAAACCCTGCAAACCTTACACAAGCAGTTCCTGGTACGGCTAAATTTGGTTTTTCATTAATGTTTAATCGTGAATTAGAAGTTCAACGTGGTGCTATTAAAGGTAAACAATTTACAATTGATTATGAAAATCCAGATTTTGAAAGTATCTACAAATCTGCTGACCCTGAAACAATTGGTGTACTAGCAGACCTACTTATTTTTGACTCCATTATTGGTCAAGGTATATCACCAGATACCGTAGAAGCCATCAACGCTTTTACTAATAATATTGTAAACGCAGCAAACTCAGTTAAAACACAAGTACAAAAAATAGATAAAGATGGAAAACCAAAATATATAGAAGACCCAAATAATAAGGGTGCGTACATTCCAGAAATGGTGGAACAGGGTGGAACTTTAGAATATCAACAAGAGTCTTTTTTAAATAATTTGAATTATGGCAACTCTGCGTTTCTAAACCCATTACCTGTTCGTATTGTCTTCTCAGATTTTTTCATGGTTGAAGGATTAGTCACCGCTTCTACAGTAGGTTTTCAGAAGTTTTCTAAAGACCTAATTCCAACAGTATGTACTGTAAATATTGCAGTAGATGCGTTGTATATTGGCTTTGCTCAAAAAAAGGCTTACTTAACAAATCAATTAGGTATTGCAGCAGAAGGTGAAGCAAGTAACGCACAAAAAAATGCAGAAGAAGCAAACAATGCAAAAACAGCATTGACTAGGTACTTTTCTGAAATAACTTATTTGGTTAATGAATCTGGTACAACATTACCCACAGTTCAGGCTAACCGCCAACAACCACAAAATGCTGGAAGACAGGACAGGTATTTATGGGTTCCACAAACAAATGAGTTATCAAGTGTATTTAAATATAGATTTTGGAAAAGCAGATATCCAGACGCAACTCGTACATCTGTTGCTGACTTTACAAACGTATATGGTGACACAGTATATCCTGGGTATGCTGAGTGGAGTGGAATAGTAGGTGCTGACTTAATTGCTTTTATTACTTATCCAATGTGGGTATTAGGTTGTCAATGGTTGAGTAATTCTGCCATTACTGGAGTGCCAGATATTCATAGAAAAAATGGATGGATGAAAAACGATAATGCAAATTATGGATATGTTCCAATTCAAATAGCCTTTAAAAATCCATCGGGAAGAACTACGGATACAAGTTATGATTGGGAAAAAACGTACAACCCAGGAGGAACAGCCCCTACATTTGAGGTAACTAGTACCGAAATCATAGTTAAGTATGAAGATAAAAATGGAATAGAACTTCCTGATAAACAACGTAATGGAACCATTGCAGTTGGCGGTAGTGGTGAAATTAAAGACATAAGAAAAACCACTGGTCAAAAAGTAGTAAGTCCATATTTAGTAGGAACAATCTATTTAGGTAATCAAATTGATTTTGGTGGAACACTGGTAGAGAATGTCATATATAAATACAATGCTGCTAAAACCGTATTCCTTAAAGAAATAGAAATTAATATTAAGATACGATTGAAAGCCGTGTATAAGGCTAGTACAGGCGACTTGATTGACATTTACACTAATGATGATTTTATGACAATACCATTACGTTATGACTGGGATACTCCTTTTGTAGGCAAGAATGTTTTCCGACAAACAATGCAAGTAAAGAGTACAAACTAATGTCATTACTTAATACGAATTCACGATACATACCTAAAGTTGTTCACGATGGAACAAGTATTTATACCATTGCTGACCGTAAAAAATTAAATTTAAAGACATTTACAATCCACACAGCAAATGAGGGTGATACTTTTTCCTTACTTGCAAAAAAGTATTTAGGCGATGAATACCTTTACTGGATGGTTGCAGATATTAACCCACAAGTTAAATTCCCAGACTCAATTGCTATAGGAACTCAAATAAGAATTCCATTTGTATGATTACCACTGGTTTAAATCCTCTAGGAATATCGTGGAATGTCTCAATTGACAATGCCCCCGTTGCCCTAACTGATATTCAAAAGGTTGTTATTGACTACAAAGAAAATAGCCACGACGTAGCCTTTATTGAGTTTATTGGAATTAACTCATCTGTTATTGGCTCATATATTGATAAACCTGTGGTTATATCATTATTGATTAATGGTGGCGCTTATCAAACTTTTTATGGATACATTAAAAACATAGAAGGTAATTCAACTACCTATTTAGGAACAGTGAACTTTTCTCCATTTCAAACTTTGCGAGCCACTTGTTTTGGAGCAAGTTACATTTTTAGAAAGAAACAAAATAAAGTTTGGAATAATGTAACACTTAAAGACATTGTTAATGACATTGCAGAATCTAATCGGTTTTCCTATGATGTTCCTGACGATCAATTTGTATTTACACGCTTAATGCAAAGTAATAAAACTACTTGGAAATTTTTAGTAGATATTGCTAAACAATTAAATTATGCAGTCTCATGTCATGGAACAAACATCCATATTTGGAACCCATTAAAATCATTGGGAAGACAGACGACATATACCCTCTTAGAAGGTTTTGACAAAACTAAAAAAACTTACAAACCTTCTCCTGGAACTATTATTAAATTTATACCTGTAATTGGTAATAGTACAACAGAGGATACAAGGTCTGAGGTTTCAGCACATGTATTAGATTCATCTGGTTCTTTGTCTACTATTAATTCAGAAGACATTGAATATTCTGCTGGATTTGGTCAAACCTTAGATGTACAGTACACACACGAACTGGCTCTTAATCTTCCTTCTGTAGAACTTGCCCAAAAAGTAGCCCAAGCAAAAAAAGAATCAAGAGGGTTTACATACCATGCAACCGCTGAAATTGTAACTGACCCTAACATTGTTCCTGGAAGCATTGTAAAGGTGCAAGGGTACGGTCTGTACTTTGACGGCTATTGGTACGTCAAGGCTGTGCGACATGAACTACAATCAGAGTCTTTAATTAGTATCGTATCCTTAATAAAAGATAGTAACTCATATGAAGTTACTAGTTTTCCAAATGTACAAAAGTATACTAAAACCGAAAATACGGTTCTGATTAATAACACGTGGGTAGCACAAACGGAGAGTTTTAATGTATACAACTGAGGAGATATACCAACAAAGTGCAGGTGGTCCGTATCGTGCCCTTGTTACCTATGCAAATACTGCTACTGGAGAAATACGGGTAGTCATTCCCTCTGTATTAAACGCCACCTCAGAACTAACTATTTCCTACATAGGAAGAAAAGAGTACAATGGTACTTGGAGCGTTCCAGAAGTAGGTTCACAAATAGTAGTTGCATCAGATGATGCTAACTTATCTAATATTTTTTGGCTACAGGTCAACCCAGACCCTGCAACATCCTTGACTGGTTTACAAAATCAAATAGATACAAACACTACTAATATATCTACAAATACCACAAATATATCTGCACTGACGGCACGGGTTGTTAAGTTAGAAACAAACCAAGACGCTTTATTTTTAGGAGTATTTCGTTAAATGAAAACCATACTTGTTCCATTTTCATTTACTGCTGAAGGTCGTGTTGGTATTACAAATGACCCAGTAGTGGTTGTTAAACAACAAATTATTGATTTCTTTACAACTGCTACTCATGAACGACATGGGTTGCTTCGTTACGGTGGAAATCTTAAGTCATTTGCTTTTGAAATCCTTGACCCTTTAGTGTTTGCTGATTACAAACTTGATGCTATTACTGAAGCAAACCGACAGATAAAGGGTGGAAAAATCATAGACATGAAAGTTTATTCACAAAACAATGACGCTTATGGCTTTGACGCATCAACAATTGTGGTTGATATTAAATACTCTGTGTCTACATATTTAATTAGTTCAGTTAAATTATATGTAAGCGATAACTTAATAACTGAAGAAAGCACCATCTCCTATGGCAACTAACTATTCTAATCGGGACTATACGTCAATTAGGCAAGACTTACTACTACGAGCCTCACAAACAATTCCTGAATGGACTAGTCGTGAAAACTCTGACTTTGGTATGGTTATGGTTGACCTATGGGCATACTTTGCTGACATCCTTCATTACTATATTGACCGTGCAGCAGATGAAGCCTTTATAGATACGGCTACTCAACGTGAGTCATTGTTAGCATTAGCAAACTTATATGATTATGTGCCAAATAGACAGAAGGCAGCAACTGCTTTGGTCACAGTTGATACCTCTAATATACCTAACGGTGTAGGTGTAGAGATACCTGCTAAAACTGTTTTTGTTGCTCCAGCAACGTCAACTAACCCAATTCTGTACTTTTCTACAACAGTTAGTGCTTCAGCAACCAATGCCGAATCAGAAGTGCTGTCTGTAGTAGAAGGAGAGTTTGTTGTAGATGAAACATTAGGAAATAGTAATGGAAACTCAAACCAAGTATTTAAATTATTTTATAAAAATGTAATTGCAGACAGCATTGAGGTATCAGTATACGAAGGAGTTTTGTTGGGTGGAGCACCTACTGCTGAAACTTATCGTTACGTTGAAAAAATAACAGAATATGGAAGTACAGATAAAGTATTTTCTATTGACGTAAATGCTAATGGTGAAACCATGGTTATGTTTGGAAATAATATTAATGGAAAAATACCAGCAACTGGTCAAACAATTACTGCTACTTACCGAAAAGGTAAGGGAACACTTGGCAATATAGACGCCAATAAAATAACATCATTTTATAGTAGCCCAAGTCCATACTTATCCTCAATTACTTCCACGGCGGCAACTGGTGGAACAAATGCGGAAACTATGGAAAGTATGCGAATTAATATTCCTGCTTCATTTGCTACCCAAAACAGGGCTGTATCTTTACAAGATTATAAAGACCTAACCCTTACTGTTCCTGGTGTGGCAAAAGCAACTGTTGAATATGACTCAATCAATAACGTTACCATTATCCACGCAGTTCCATTTATTTCAGACTATCTAACAAGTGTTGATACTGTGCTCACACTACCGAGTACAACCGCATCAGATATTGTTAAGTTCTTTGAGCCAAGGTCATTAATTGGCGCAAGCGTATCGGTTGATACAACTACATCAATTGTTTCTGTGAACATAACTGCTGTAGTACATGTTAAAGATGGTTATGTTTCTGCGTATGTATTAGATGCTGTACAAACAGCATTGGATACTTTATTTGATTATGACAGTGTGTACTTTGACCAAACTCTATCAAAAGGTAAAATTTATAGAACAATCTTGGATGTTGATGGCGTAGATTACGTAACAATTTCCGCACCATCTACTGAAACCGTAACTTCTGGAGCATACAGCCTTCTTAAAAAAGGAACATACACTATCTCTACAGTAGGTGGAATTACAGGTTCATAATGACAGCAGTATCTTTTAGACTCCGTAGAAGTGACGATATTGGTTCTAACCTTCGTTATGAAGGTGGGACGGACACTTCAATCCGTAGTGATTACTATGTTGAACCTGCTACAAACTTAGGTACTTCTTATTTTTCAGCATCAATAATTGACGCATATCTTGAAAGTGACTATTACAAGAGTCAAGTAGAGATTGATCTATCTCTTGAAAAAGAATTAGCGTCCACCTTAACTACAGCAATTCAACCTATAGGTGTGGTACTGGTTGCTTCAACATATGGAGAACCACTTACTATTGAGGACGGAGAGTCAATCTTTTCATGGGATTACACAACTTACTCCGAACTGTATATGCACTACAGCACACGATATACGGAACAACAACGTGTGTATTATTCATTGTTTATTCAGTATGGAACAACAACGGCTACATGGTATGAACGAGTAGGAACTGTAAATGTCTTGATGCCTATTTTGTATAACTCTACTAATAACTTGTGGGATAAAGTACCAGAGTATTACAAGCAATTAGACCAATCTATTGGTGCAAACTCTTTGTATAAATTTTTAGATTTGTTTGGGTGGGAGTTAGATAAAACACGCACATTGATAGATGAAGTAATGGTATTTAATGACCCATTACTTGCTCCCCCAGTTATCTTAGATAAATTAGCAAAACAATTAGGTGTAGAAATTACTACTAAGGATTTAGGAACTTCTAAACTTCGTGCAATTTTAAATAACGTTTTTACTTTGCGAAAAAGTAAAGGAACTATTCCAGGAACCCTTGAGTACATTTCCGCACTGAGTGGTTGTAAGGCAACTTACAATACAACTACTGGAAACTTTAATATTTATACACAACGTGTAAATATGTTGTCTGACCCTAAATTTAAAGAAACAAGTTTAAACTCTGTTTATGGTTACCCAGCAACAATTAGCCGAACTCCTTTTACTTTGCGTGGAACTTCTGATGGTTCATCGTTGCGAAACACTGCACGAACAGACCTGTCAATTCGTGGGGCCACCACTAACAGTAGTGGTTATCTCACATATGAATATGCAACAAACAATTACACCAGTACTGCTGCTTCAGTAGGTTGGGGAGTATATACATACGGTTCAGCGATGGTTTCTACGGGTGCGTCTTACCCAGTAATTGACCATATTCAATACTATGGAAATGACTTACACGGAGCATCTGTCCCCGTTGTTGTATCTAACGCCAACGGAATTAAAATAACAATACCTGCAACTGCTACTGGAAACCAAGAGGTAGTTGTTTACGGAAGGAAACCGTTTAGGTTTGTAGACGAAGTTTCTTATTACACTTCTTTTAATACTGTTTTATCTGGGGCTTCTTTTAATAACTTTAGGTTTATTACACAAGACAATGTGGTTGCATACATGGAAGCAGTCACACCTGATGCAGTTGGTGAACCTTTATTTTATGATGATTGGAACGCTCCAAAGGCATCAACTAATAACAGGTTCTATAAATCCGTAGACACTTATTATGATACAGGTCTTCCTGAAACTTCTACGTTTGGTCGTTTTGCTGTAAAAATGCCTAGTACATATGAACCAACACTAAACACAGACGTAATTGTACCTGCGCTGACGTTTACTGCTAAACCTGGAGATTCTATTGTTATCTCTGATTGGTTAGTAGAGCCTAATGGTTTAGGACAATACTTTGATGGAGATACAACGACTGGCGGTTTTATTCGCCAAACTAACCAAGTATCAGCAGTTGGTATTTCTGATTACCGTTGGGGTCCTGGTGGTGGCTCACCTAACCAAGACTTTAGTTACTATACTTTAGATTATGGTAGGGTTGTACCCACCGTTGAACGTATCCTATATAACAATTTAATTCCTATTACTATGTTAGGAAGTTACACAGTTACATGGGATGTACTACCAGGAGATTAAATGGAACTCATAATTGGAGCATTAGCCGTATACAAAGTAGTTCAACTACTAGACATGCTTACCCCAAAGGAAGCAATGCCTTGGGTAAAGGTTGTTGTTACCTTAGTACTGTCCTATGCTATTGTGCTCATCCTCTGGACAAGTAACCCTTGGATGGATGGACTCGCAGTAGCAACATTGGCTGGCGCAACACATGCCGTCATACGAATGTTTCTTCTTATGGGTGATATGGCAAGACACAAATCAGTACGTTAGGAGCATAAAATGAAGGACAAATACCTCATCGCAGGTACGGGAAACGCTAAGAAGAATGTCATTGAGGACGGTTTGGCAGATGTCATTTCGTCACGTGATGTCACATTCTTGTTAAGTGCAAGGCGTGGTGCGTCAGAAGGAGAGAAGCGTGTTTACGATTATCTGCTTGACCACAATGCAAAGTTCTACCTTATTGGTAATGCAGAAGTCCCAACTGTATTAGAGAAAGCAGCACTTGGAAAGATTGATGTGATTGCTGAATCACCTGAATCTATTGAAGTTCTTTACTTGTGGGACGAAACCGATGAAGAAACATCGGAAGAAGATGTAGCACGCTGGTGCGAAGGTGGTTATGTAGTTAAAGACTTGACGCAAGGTCTTACTCCATTGCGCCTTGCTGATGCAATTGAACCAGTAGATACTGCAACAAAAACAGATGAAGAACTGCAACCGTTTACTAAAGCAGAACTTAGTAGTATGGCTATTGGTGTTTTACGCAAGCAAGCAGAAGCACAGGGTATTCAACACAAATCATTAACGAAAGAAGAACTCGTGGAAAAGTTATTAGGTGACGAACCAAAAGTTTCACCAAGCACTCGTCCTACTCAAGAAATTGAAGAAGGCGTAATGATTGTTGTTGTGTTCCCTAACGGAACAGTTGTATCTACTCCAGGAACAATGGCAGAAGCACGTACATTGCTTGGAATGAGTAATTAAACGAGGGGGGTCGGAGGAGGAAGAAAGGAGGTAAAAAGCCTCCTCCAACCCACACCCTCAAGGCATGAGGACAGGCATGCCAGAACAAAGTGTAGCACGCAACAATCAGATTGAGGATAGGCATATGACAAAAAAATCAAGCAAGTTTGGTGGACCCTTTTTACCGTTCCCTAGGTGGGCACTTGAATACTTACAGGGTGACGATGTTGGAATCGTAGTTTTAGTAACAATTTTGCAATACATGGACTCCGATACCCAAGAGTTAACTACTTCGTACCAGTGGATTGGGAAGTTGATTAAACGGGATAGGCGCACAGTTATCCGTGCCATGAACCGTTTGGTTTCTATTGGGGTCATTTATCGGACCCCTAGGGTTGGAAAGAAAGGAAGCCTTTCCAACCGCTACTTAGTCAACTTTAATAATCCAAATGTGAATAAAGAAATGACTTCTAAGAAGACCCCAGTGTCACGGGTGACACTCCCCCCAGTGTCAGATGTGACACTACCTAGTGACACCAGTGTCACTCCCCCCAGTGTCACGGGTGACACCCAATCAAGAATAACCAATAACAAGAATAACTCTTTCAAGAAGGGAACCGAAGGGATTGACCCTCGTTTAAAGAAGAAAAAGGATAATGGCTAAGAAACAACCAGCAGATGATTGGGGCACAGCACTAGGACAAAGCCCCGAAAAGGAGACACCAGTGATTAAGACCAGCACCGTAGGACTTCCCTACTATTTCAGGGATGCGTTACCAGCAAACATGTCAAGCCTGTACTCAACGATTAACGGTCCTGCTTTGTCTAAAGGGTTTGCCCACATGCGTGCACAAGGGCTAACTACCGAAGATATTAAAGCAACCATTGACAAGTTCATGCAGGACATTGTTGCCAAACCGTTACCAAGCCATGTTGTACCTTGGAGGGGTTTCCTTGCTCGGATTGACGAACTTGTTTCATGGTCTAAGACAAACCAAGCAGAGGATTTTACTTCTTACAAAATTGACCCAAGGTTGAAAAAATGAGAGAGTTTTGGAACAGGTTCTTTGGAAAAGCCAATGACCTGTCATTAAACGATTATGACTTAGAAGAATACACATGTGAATTATGTAACGTTGTGTTCTCTGAGTACAACAAGTATCTTCTTCACTTCGCAAAAGAAGAATGTATTTTAGTTTTTACAGGACTGCCAGACAATTTAGAAATTAGGTTGAAAGATGAGTGAGTGGAAAAGCGCAAAGTACTGGAAGAATCGTCCAGTATCAGAACGTCTTGATAACTTAAAGATTCCTCGTAGGTACAAGAACACCACTATGAATACCTACAATCCAAAGATTGGGGATAGCACTGCTTATGAAGCACTTCTTACTTGGAAGCAAGAAGCAATTACACACATCTCGGAAGGCATGGGTCTTTACATTTACGGGGATTCAGGAGTAGGTAAAACTCACCTTGCCCAAGCCTTGCTTAAAGACCTTGTTACTGAACACACATTGAGCGGAATGTTTATTCCAACAACAACATACATTGAAATGATGTATGACGAAATACGTAACGATGGAGAGTTACCAGAGGAATACGCAGACCAAAACGTGGCTAAGTATCTTCGCCGTATTTACGATGTGGTCGTACTAGATTCACTAGGTGAAGAACACGACAGTGACTTTACAAAGCGTTCATTGATGTCATTCTTAGAAAACCGATACAACTGCAAATTGACTACTATCATCACTTCTAACTTAAGCCCAATGCGTATTAAGTCTCGCTATGGAGAACGGTTCTATTCCATTCTTCACGATTGCTGTATGTCCATACCAGTACTTGGAGACAACCAAAGGATTACACAAGACTATGCAGGGGAATGACCTCGCAGACTTCTCAACAATCACTCAAGGAGTAATTTTTGAAGGAGTGTTAGCAACACCACCGACTAACACCGTTAGTTCAACTAAGGCTGCATTTTATAAGAACCGTGAAAATTGGTCAGCGTATTTGCGTTTGTGGGAACCAAATGAATTACCACTTAAAGCAATGATAGATAGTGCAACTCGTTTAGGAGTCGGTACAGATGTGTACACTTTTGTTTCACAAGGTTTTGCAGAAGAAGTAGATACGTGGCTAATGCGTAAGGGAATATCAGTAGCGGTCATGTACTATGGCTCTGTTGAAGAACTCGCATACGACTTACGGTTTCAACGACAAATCAGGACAATATATACAGCAACAGAAGAACAGGCAGCCGTAATTGGAATTCGTTCTCACGTTGTTGACCCAAAGAAAGCATGGATTTCATAATGGCTAGTGCCGAACACCTACTCATCAGTAAGGTCATTAACGACAACGATATCTCACATGTTGTTGAGGCTGGTATTCGCCCTAACCACTTCAGCCCACAATGGGAAGGAGTTTGGTTGTGGGTGCTGGACTACTGGAGGACTCATGCTGCTATTCCAAGTCTTCGTGCGTTAAACCAAGAGTTTGCTGACTTAGAACTTGCAGACTCCAGCCGTGAACAATTCTCCAATCTGATTGATGAGGTACTGAACTCGTACCGTCACCAGAAGTTGGTTGAGACTATTTCATCAGCAATGCCTTTGCTGAATAACAACAGCACTAATGAAGCAATTCAAATGCTTTCAGATGGATTGCAAACAGCCTCTGCTGAGGTTGCTCGTCTTCGTGACGTTGACTTGATTCAGTCATGGGAAGAACGTATTGCTCGTTACAACTTGATGAGGGAAACCCCTAATGCTATTCGTGGTATCCCTACAGGATTTACAGGTCTAGATAGGATTACTGCTGGACTTCGCCCACAACAGTTGATTACATTCGTAGGTGAAGCAAAGAAAGGTAAGTCACTCATTACCTTGATTATTGCCAACGCAGTACACACTCATGGAAAAGTACCTATGTTTATTTCATTTGAAATGAGCATTGAAGAACAGGCTGCTCGTTATGACGCCATCGTTTCTAATATTTCTCACACCAAAATCATTCGTGGAGACTTAACTAAAAAAGAAGTTGAAAAGATTGAGACAACACTTCGCATGCGTAAGAACATGCACCCATTCTTGATGTCAGAAGACAGTTCATCTTTGACAACCGTAAGCGCAATTGCTGGCAAGATTCAACAACACCGTCCAGACATGCTGATTGTTGACGGTGTGTACCTTATGGATGATGAGCAAGGAGAACCAAAGGGTTCACCACAAGCGCTCACCAACATTACTCGTTCTTTGAAGCGCATTGCACAGCGTTTTGATATTCCTATCATTGGAACTACACAGGTACTTGGTTGGAAGTTGGGTAATAAGAAGTCACGCAAGATTACGGCAGACTCAATTGGTTACACCTCGTCATTCTCTCAGGACTCTGACTTGGTTATCGGTGTTGAGTCTGACCCTGATATTGACAATCAAGCAATCTTGCGTGTAGTACTTGCTCGCTCTGCCCCAATGGGCGAAGTCAAGATTAAGTGGGACTGGGAAAACATGGACTTTTCGGAGGTATTTGAGGATGAGTCAGGCGACAGCGACGACTGGTATTACTGACCTACCGAACATTCTTCGTTCAATCGGAGTAGATGTTCGTAAGGAAAATGGAAAAGAGATTGTGGGCTGTTGCCCTGTGCATGAAAAGCGCACAGGTAAAGCAGACAGGTCTCCATCATGGTCAATGAATAGCACCAATGGTTTATGGATTTGTCATTCCTGTGGTGCTCGTGGGAACTTACCAATTCTTGTATCAGAGGTGACAGGTGAGACTGATGCAATTATGGCGGTGCATAACCTTATTATTAACGCAGGTCTTAATCAACTACAGAATCCAGTTTTTGATAACACTCCAGCACAACCTGTGGACTGGCTCACTTTTAGTGCTTTTGAAAAACCACCAACAGAGGAATTAACTGACCGTAGGATTACTAAAGAGGCTTCCGATGAATATGGTCTTAGGTGGAATACATCTAGGCAAGCGTGGGTTTTGCCTATTGTTTCACCACTAGGAGAACTATGGGGTTGGCAAGAAAAAGGCACGGACTATGTGCGTAACTACCCTGTTGGTATAACCAAGAGTCACACTCTGTTTGGCATTGAGCGTTTTAGGAGTAGCACTGCGGTGCTGGTTGAATCACCATTGGACGTAGTTAGGTTTTCCTCATCTTTCTCAGGAGTTCAGGGTTTGTCTAGTTTTGGAGTGAATGTAAGTACACAACAGTTACATTTATTGGCTTCCGTAGCCAACAAGTTAATCGTTGCTTTAGACAACGATGTCGCTGGATTGACTAAGAGTAAAGAATTATTTAAAGTTATGCCTTTGTTTAGGAAAGGCGTATATTGGTTTGATTACAACGGGACAGATGCAAAGGACATTGGAGAAATGACAGATTCTGAAATTGAGGTTGCTTTGAGCGCCTCCTCGGTTATACCTTGGTGGGTGCAATGACATTCAACGGCAAGTTATACCCATTCCAACAAGAGGCAGTAGAGCACATGGCTGACCGTGGCAAGATGCTTCTTGCTGTTGTGATGGGTGGTGGTAAGACTGTAATCACTATTGCCACACTGGAACATCTTATTGAGAATGGTGATGTGTCACGTATTATTGTTGTAGTTCCCTCATCACTTAAGTTTCAATGGCTTCGTGAAATCAACAAGTTCACCAAGTCTAAAGCGATTGTTATTGACGGACCAGCAAAGAGTCGTCACAATCTTTGGCGTGCTTCACTTAACGCTAAGTATGTCATTATCAATCCAGAGACATTAGTAAATGACCAAGAGCATTTTGAAAAGGTCAAGTTTGATGCAATGGTGATTGACGAAGCCACCATGATTAAATCTCCTCGTGCAAAGCGCTCTAAGTTACTAAAGAAATTAGGCAAGCGTTGCCAGTATCGTTTTGCATTAACTGGTCAGCCAATTGAGAATAAGCCCGAAGAACTGTTCTCCATCATGGAGTTTGTTGACCCAACAGTGCTAGGTCGCTTTGATGTCTTTGATAAGACTTTCATCATTCGCAACAGTTATGGCATGCCTGTAAAGTACAGGAACTTAAAACAACTTAATGATTCATTAGGTGAAGCAATGGTTCGTAAGACTCGTGCTGACATCGCAGACCAGTTGCCTAAAGTAGTTACACAGGTAGTTCCTGTTGAGTTTGATAAAGCCTCAGCCAGTCTTTACAACTACATCTCAGACGACCTTCTTGACCAAATTCAAAAGGCCCTTGCTCAACATGGTAAAGGTTTTGACTTGTGGTCACATTACAACGGTGGGTCAGGTGCTAATGAGGCACAAGGTCAAATCATGTCACGGCTTACTATCCTTCGCATGCTTTGTGACAACCCTTTACTAATTACAGGCTCGGCTAAGGAATACATCGCTTCTGGTGGAGTCAGTGGTAGTCAATATGCAGCACAGTTGGTATCAAGGAAACTTTTACCAGAAGAACCAGTAATGCCAAAACTTACTGCTGTAGTTGAATACATCACAGACATCCTCAATGAAGACCCAAACAACAAAGTAGTTTTATTTTCTTTCTTTAAAAAGAACCTACACTTCATTCAACAAATGACAGCCCAACTAACTAAGAGCGTATTGTTTATGGGTGGTATGGATGCCAAGGCTCGTGACACGGCAAAGCAAACATTCTCTACAGACCTAAAGACAAGGCTATTCCTGTCCTCAGATGCTGGTGGATACGGCGTAGACTTGCCTGGGGCTAACTACCTTATTTCGTATGACTTGCCTTGGAGCGCTGGAAAACTAGACCAGCGAGAGGCTCGTATCATCCGTCTATCTTCAACACACCCCCATGTTACGCTTACCTCGTTCGTTATGCACGGGAGTATTGAAGAACGTCAATACGAAATGCTCATGCAAAAGCGAGCAATCAATGAAGCGTTCATTGATAAAGGTTATGATACACAAGGTAAATTTGAACTAACGCTTAGTTCATTATCGGACTTCCTACGGACATCGGAGATTAAATAATGGAAACATTTGACGAAAACTATTACGCTAAGTTGGCAGACGACTTTAAAAAACAAAAGGCTTTTAGTGCCGACATTGAAAAGCGTTTAGAGGCGATGAAGAAAGAGTTGACTGTTGCTGTAGAAAAGTATGGACAACCAGATAGCAGTGGTCACATCTGGCTCAAGGTAGGAGACATTGAACTCAAGCGTGAGCGCCGTGTGTCTCGTTCATTTGATGCTAACGCAGCAGAAGCATGGGCTAAAGAGAATGGCTTGTGGGAAGAACTTAAGCAGGTAGTGGTCATTGAAAGCATCAGTGAAGACGCACTGCTGGGTTACGCATGGAAAAACAAAGATGTCTCAGACACGGTTCAAGGTTTCTATGTAGAGAAAGAAACATGGGCGTTTAAGGCGTAACATGAAGGACCCTCTGGACCTGTTCAAAGACTTTCCTGATTTTCCAGGAAAGCGTCAACCTAAGAACAGGGTTAAAGAAAAAGTAACTAAAGAACTCGCTATTGACCGTTTCAATGGTGCTACTTCTAAGAAGTACATCATCAATGGACAAGAGCATCAGATGTTTACACTAGGTGAAGTTGCTAAAGCACTTGGAAAGAGTGCAAGCACTTTACGGGTGTGGGAACACCGTGGCTGGCTACCTAAAGCCAGTTACCGAACTCCCCCACCAAAGGGTGAACAAATTCCAGGAAAAACTTCTCGTGGACGTAGGTTATACACCTTAGTGCAGGTAGAGTTTCTCCTAGAAGCAATGGAGCAGTTCAATATCCATGAGGTTAATCATGGGGACTGGGACGGCTTCCGAAAACATATAAGAAATAATTGGCCCAAATAACGAAAGAAAAAAACATGACACGGGATTACGACGAAGAAGAAACAACAACACCAACAACAGAAGTAACACGCAAACCAAACGCAAGCGGAAACACCCCTCGTGCAAGCCGCATTGTTCGTGGTGGTTGGACAGCAGTAGACGCAGTGAAGAATGCAGATTCACCATTTGCACAACGCCTGCGTGTAACAGAAGAAGTTCAATTGATTCAGTTCATTGATGATGAACCATATGCAGCATGGCGTCAGCACTGGGTTGAGCGCACAGGTCAAAAGTCATTCACATGCCTTGCAGACCTTGATGAGCGTGGATGCCCACTTTGTGAAGCAGGTGACCGTCCGTCACTTCGTTTTGCATTCAACGTTGCACTACTCACTCCAGGTGAAGCACCTGTAAACAAGTCTCTTGAAGTTGGTCCTCGTGTGATTGACCAATTGAAGAACTTCCACAACACTCCACACACTGGCCCACTTACAAAGCACTACTGGGCTATCTCACGCACAGGTAAGGGTGCAACTAGCGCAACCAACTTGCAAGTAGTTCGTGAGCGTGACTTGGCTGAATGGAAGTGCGAACCTGCTGATGAACAAATTTCTGTGTACTTAAAGCACAATGCTTACACAGCAGATGTCATTTCAATCCCTAATCGTGCAGATTTGGTGAGGATTGCAGCCGAAGAATTCGGCAACTGATAGTCATAGTTTAGAAAGGACTTATGACTACCTTGGACATCGTTACTACCCTTGACCAGTTACATACGCTGGTCAAGGTAGTACAAGACGCAGGCGCATTTGCTTTTGACATTGAAAGCCGTGCCGTATTAGAACGACATCCTGACCTTCAAAAGATTATGGAGGATGAGTTCAAAAAGAAAGCCCTTAGCCTTAAGAGCAAGTCTCCTGACGTACTGGAGAATTCTCGCAGGGTCATTGAGGAAGCCTATAAAAAGGACATTGCAGTCAATCCACTTCGTAATGAGGTCTTTTGGATTGCTATAGCCACCTTTGGTCATTCTTGGGCTATTCCTATGGGGCACAAGTTAGGTACTCTCCTAGAGCCAGAGGAAGTCGGAGATGGCTCTACAGTGCCTCCAGAGGGCTATAGGAAGCGTTTAAAGAGCGGTGAGGAGTCTATGGCTAAGGCTCGCTATATCAAGCCAGCCGTCTACGGAGAGCCTCCTAAGCAGTTGAGTCGTTCTGAGGTCTTTGAGGCACTTCGCCCCATATTCTTTAGTGACCTAGTAAAGGTTGGGCACAACGTAAAGTTTGACGCTCGCTCTATCAGTAAGTACTACGACCAGATACCACCTGGACCGTACTTGGACACAATGGTTCTTCAACACATTGTTTCAGAGAACTTGATGAGTTACTCATTGGAAAAGGTTATTGCCCACAACTATGACGGACTAGAAGCCTACGCAAAGGGTGGAAAGTTGGGTAAGTTGATTACCCAAGTACCTATAGAAGACGCAACAACCTATGTACACCGTGACGCTCGCTGGACATGGATGTTGTATCAGCGACTACATAAGCAGATTATTACTAAGCCCGACCTGCTATCTGCACTTCAGTTGGATAGCGAGGTGCTTGAGGTTCTCATGCACATGGAGAACAATGGTATTCCAGTAGATGTCAAGGACTTGAAGAACCTCAACTTAGAATTAGACCAAGAACTTCGTGACATCTTATTTAAAATCTTTGAGCATGCCCCAGCAGGATTCAACCCTGACTCCAATAAGAGCAAACAGGAGTTTCTGTTCAACCCTAAAAAAGAAGGTGGGCTAGGTCTAAAGCCATACAAAAAAACAGATAAGGGCGCACCGTCTGTAGACGAAGAATCGCTTCGTAACTTACAGTCAAAGCACCCAATCATTCCATTGCTTTTAGAGTGGGCTGAAATGAAGAAGTTGAAGTCAACGTATGTTGATGGACTACTTCCTAAGATGTACAAGAATCGGTTGCACCCCTCATTCCACTTGCACCGTACAGCCACAGGTCGGTTATCCTCGTCTGACCCAAACCTTCAGAACATTCCTCGTGAATCCAGTATTCGTAAACTGTTTGTTGCCCCACAACATCACCAGTTATTTGTGGCTGACTACGACCAGATTGAGTTGCGTATCATGGCGATGTTTAGCCAAGACCCTCAGTTGCTTCGTATTTTTAATACAGGGGAAGACATTCACACGGCTACTGCGTCTGCGGTGTTTAAAAAAGACCCAAAGGATATTACGTCTGAGGAACGCCAGATTGGTAAGGGTGTTAACTTCCTTACAGCCTACGGTGGGGGTGCTGCAAAGTTGGCACGTACTACAGGGATTGAGGAAGAACATGCTATGGAAATTCTTAACAATTACTATAGGAGTTTTGCTGGACTTACTGCTTGGAAGCAGTCTGTAGTAGCCACTGGTCGTAAGAACGGCTATGTATCAACCCTTGAGGGTAGGCGTAGGCGCTTACCTGACCTGACCTCTAGCGATAACATGCTTCGCTCTAGGGCAGAACGCCAAGCCGTCAACGCTGTAGTTCAAGGCAGTGCCGCAGACATCTGTAAAAAAGCCATGATAAACGTCCACAAGGCTTTACACCATAAGGGCGTGCGACTCTTAGTACAGGTACATGATGAACTGGTCGCCGCAGTCCCCGAAAAACTCATTGAAGAAGCCACTCAGCCCTTTCTAGACGCCATGGGAGATGGTACGGTTATTCAACAGATACCTCTAAAGGTGTCTTACGAATATGCAAGCAACTGGGCTGAGGCTAAGGGATGATGGATACTATTAACAGAAGGTTTTTTTACCTCATGCTTTCAATAGCAAGAGGTCAGTCATACGCAAACTCTATGGGGTTCTCATACCCATCAGAAGATGTAGGGGATGCAGAAACAGTAGAGATACTTCAAAGATGGGCATTATTTATCAATGAAGGTATTTTTGATGAAGTGGTAGTTGCCACAGACTGGATACTTGATTTACTAGAAACAAACGATAAACTAGTTACTCCTCGTGAGGAACTTCACCCATTGTTTGTTTCTTTCGGGGTAGCCCTTATCAATATGCTTTTAGATGTTGATAATCTAGCAATCGTATTACAAAATCCAGAGGACTATTATGAGTGATTGGTGGAGTAAAAAACTAGCAGGAGAGAAACCAACAACCCCCCGTGTTTCTCCCACGCCTCCTACACAACCTGTTATCAAGTTTCCTCCGATGCAACAACCAGTACATCAGTCAGAGGAACGTCAAGAAGTACTAAACCCTAATCGTGCACCAACGGAAAACATTTCTATGGGTGAAGCAATTCGTCTATGGAAAGGTGGGGAAGCCCATCGCCGTGACGGTGGTTTAGTATGTCCAGACTGTGGTAGTAAGAATGTTTTTTCACGAACTGGTCGTGGAGCCAATAGCATGGTAAACGGAGCACAACCAGCACCTCGTTGTTTTGAGTGTGGCTGGAACGGATTATATGACCAAGCGTCACAAGCGTCTTGGAATAGTTAACAAAAGGAATATACATGTCAGATTTTGAGTCGTTGCAATCTATTTTGTCTGCCCTTACTAAGAAGTATGGTGACGATGTAATCATCAAAGGGTCACAGGTCATTGAAGCAACACCACGAATTACTACAGGTGTACTTGCATACGACTTGATGCTTGGTGGTGGTTGGCCTGTAAACCAATGGAGTGAAATCATTGGCGAAGAATCATCAGGTAAGACTGCTCTTGCTTACAAAACGATTGCGGCTAATCAGGCACTTGACCCTGAGTACACAGCAATGTGGGTAGCCGCCGAAGCATATGTACCAGAGTACGCAAAGGCTATTGGTGTAGACCTTGACCGTCTATGGGTAGTAGAGACCAACATCATGGAAGAAGTGTATGACTTGGTTATTCGTGTGCTGGATAATCGTGCTGTTGACTTGATTGTGATTGACTCACTTCCATCACTAGTTCCTGGAGATGAATCAGAAAAAATGATGGAGGAGTTCACCGTAGGTTTAGGCGCTCGCCTTACAGGTAAGTTCTTCCGTAAAGCCTCTAAGTCACAGAAGCGTTCGTTGATTCGTGAAGACCGTGGCTGTACTGGGCTAATCATTAACCAGTGGCGTGAGAAGATTGGCGTGATGTGGGGAGACAACCGTACAACTCCAGGTGGTAAGGCTAAGAACTTTCACTACTTCTGCCGTGTTGAGGTAAAGCGTGACGAGTGGATTAAGGCTAAAGACGAAACCGTAGGTCAGACCATCAAGGCTCGCACCATGAAAAACAAGACCTACCGTCCACAACAAGTAGCAGTAGTTGACTTTTATTTTGCAGACTCACAAGGTTTTCAATTTGGTGACTTTGACACTGTAAAAGATATTGTGAACATCGCTATCTCATCAGAACTAATTACTCGTGCAGGTGCTTACTACTCTTATGGAGACCAGAAGTGGCAGGGTAAAGACGGGGTGTTACAAGCAGTTCGTGAAGACCTTGACCTTCAAGCAAAGATTCGTGAGGCTGTATTCAAGAAGTTCAACATTGAGATGCCTTCGTGATATTTGGTTCAGACGCTGATAAGCAGCGAAGCATTATGAAGCGCTCTAAGAAACAAGAGCGACGCACAGCAGACCGCTACAAGGGAAGCCGTAATGCTGGCTCAGGCAGTGGATGGGTTCGTAAAAACGATGTACGAACACATGAATACCTTATTGAGAATAAGTTCACAGATAATAAGAAGTCGTATTCAATTAAATTTACAGACTTAAAGGAGTTAAACGAACGTGCAATATTGGAAGATCGCATTCCTGTCCTTCAGTTTGACTTGGGTGGCAATCGGTATATCATCCTTACTGAGGATGATTTTATAATGATTTCGGAACCACATGGCTGAACTAGGCGCAGTTGCTATGCAACAAGTAATTAAGACACAGGGTCGCTTAAAGCAACCTGTATACCAGTATGCCCTTGAGAGTAATATTTTGGCGTCTGAAGAACGGGACACAGAGCACTTTCATCCAAGTGAGATTTGTAAGAAAGACTGGTGTCCTCGTTCAACTTGGTACAAAGCCAAGGGTTACACAGAAGATGTAACTTCTGTACCTCAATTCACTACTTTAAACATTTTTCAAACAGGACATGACATTCATAACAAATGGCAACACTGGCTGATGATGGCTGGAGTATTAGAAGAAGCCGAAGTTGCTATCTACGATGAAGAACATCACATCTTGGGTCATGCCGATGGAGTTGTGGCAGACGCTAAAGGTCGTGCTGTCTTAGAGATTAAAAGTATTGGTATTGGTTCTATTCGCCTAGAAGAACCTGAAATCTTTGATAAGTACAGCAAAAAAGAAATAACTGCTGACGATGCTTGGAAAGCAATTCGGAAACCATTTGAGACTCACCTACGACAGATAAACCTGTACATGTACGTACTAGGTATCCATGATGGGATTGTTCTATATGAGTACAAAGCAAACCAAGATGTTAAAGAGTTTGAGATTAAGTACCAGCCAGAACTCATTGAAAGTATCTTGGCTACTTGCCATAATCTAAAAAAGGCTCTAGAGTTAGATACGCCGCCACAGCGACCAACGTGGTTATCAAGTAAAGAATCCAGGACATGCAAGTCTTGCCCTTACAAAACGGAGTGTTGGAAAGATGGAAGTAATCAACAAGTCACCACTGGAGAACTCACCTCTACTACAGGAGTTTCGCAAGAAGTTCACACTTCCACTCCGTCCAGCGGAGGAAGTTCCGAACATCCCAAGCCATCTGGACGAGTTATCCGACGCTAGTTTGATGGAAGTGTACACAGAGTTTATGAGTTGGCTTTCATATGCCAAGTCAGAACTAGTTGCTTCCGAGATTGAAGAAGAACGCTGTGCTAACGAGTGTCGCCTCACAGAAGCCAAGACACTGATTAAACAGTGGGGCAATGAGAAGGGAGACACAGTGACTCTTGCTAAGGCTCGCCGTGACGTAGATGAACTAGTAATTGCTGCACAGGAAGCGCACTTCTATTCTCGTGCTTATCGCAAACTGGTTGAGTCAGTGTTTGAACGGTGTGAGCGTGGCGCACAGGTACTTTCTCGTGAACTCAGTCGCCGTATTGGTCTTGGACCAAAAGAACGGCAATACGGGAAATACAGCACATGATATCGGTGCAATGTGAAAAGTGTAAGGCTACGATAGTGCACGACACTAGGCAGTTAACAGGTTGCCTTTGCGACCCAGACGCTCCGACTTGGTGTTGGATAGAAACAGACGGACGAGTGCGAGGATTTTCTCACTCCAAATATAAGGTGATTAGTAATGAGTAATCCATATGGACAAAACACACAGTTCTTTGCAAAAGACGCAAGCAACACATCTTCAATAGATGCAAAGCGTTGGAAAGAACTTGCAGAAGATTTAATGGAGTTAGTAGACATGTTTGCTTGTAACAATGTAGACATTAAGTTCTACCAACGAACACGCAGGTCATTTGAAAGGAACATTCGTGTCTGAGATTGAGTACATACCACTAAGCGAAACTATTCGTTTGATGGCAGATGTTATTCGTAAAGGTAAAGGAAAAGTTCAAGTTAACTTTGAGCCTTCTTTTCTTTATGAGGTTGCTAACATCTTAGAAGACTATGAACAACAGGAACTATGGTGAACTACTCAACTAAAGGATTTATTGCTGGCGCAGTACTTGCTACAGCACTTACAGTTGTTTCATTAGTTATTGGCGGGTACTTAGGAACTAATGCAAAGAGGGATGCTTGCGCCAAATATGGTGAGGCAACTGGACAACAGACTACCTTTATTACATATGGTCTTACTGAGTCAAAGTGCTTTACAAACATCAATTCAGAGTGGTTGGATATAAACCCATAATGGGAAACAAAAACAAAGCCAAAGGAACTTCATTTGAGGTTCTAGTTCGTGACTACCTTCGTGAGCGTAGTTTTATACATGCACATCGTCCAGCCCTATCAGGGGGTAAAGACACTGGGGACATCAACGGAATTATCCAACGGGATACTTTGGCTGAGGTAGCAGTTCAATGCAAGAATCAAAAGACCTTCAAACTAAGTGAATGGTTGGATGCCACCGTAGAGCAAGCAAAGAACCTACGGGAAGGCTTGCCCATGCTTGTTGTTAAAAGGGCTGGCAAGGGAGCAAAAGCCCTTGGAGACTCATATGTAGTGATGAGATTAGATGATGTAATCAGACTATTAAGTGATGCCGATTACTCCTAAAATTATAGGGTTATTCAACCGTAACCCTAGGAGTACAAATGTCACAAGAACTGAACACAAACATTGAAGATGTTTTAAAAGTATCAGGTAGTAGTAATCCACAGAGCGTGGGTTCAATCGTTGCCCGTGCAATCAATGCAGGGCAGGCTCCAAAGATTAGAGCCATCGGCGCCAGTGCCGTAAACCAAGCAGTAAAAGCGTGTGCTATTGCAAGAGGCTTTGTTGCCCCACGTGGTCTTGACATTACTTTTATTATTGGCTTTGATGATATTATTGGTGATAATGGTGAAGCCATTTCAGCCATATCATTCAAACCAGTAGTGAGGTAATCCAATGGGTATTTTTAATAGAATTCGTGGCGGCGCAGGTGCAGGTCGTGGTTATAACCCACACCAACTCAAGCCAGCAGTAGGGGCAAAAGTAGATACCCACACGGTTCGTGACGATAGTCAAAACACCACACAGGCAATGACCCAACGCCGTGCAGACCGTGATGCTGCCTCAACAGGTAATGGTGGTCCAAGTATCCTTCAATCTGACACAGACCGTAGGCGTGTAAAGATTGGTGCTGAATACACCACTTACCATGAACCAGATTCTCCAGAAGGTAAAGCAATTCTTAAGGATAAGAAAAAGACTGCAAAGGCTTTGAAGAAAGTAAATAGTCCTAAAGTAAGGGGTGAAGCACGAGCAGCCGCAGGTTCTTTTGAAGTTGCTAAAAAAGACGAGGCAAGGCGCACGAAAAATAACCAAATGCTTGGTGCTAAAGAAGGAAGTCCCTTCTATGAAAAACCATCTGGTAGTGAAGCCGCATACCTTGAAGGTGGTGCTAAGGGTGAGCAAGCATATCGTCAAGGTCAAAACCGTAAACGAATGGGTGGGTAGTGGCTTCACGCAAACCTTCCAGTCGTAACAACTCTCGTTACTGGCGTAAGCGTGGTCAAGTTCGCCCTATCTCTCCTGTAGGTGGTGGACAAGGTGGCATGTTGAATTCAACTGCGTCTAACCCAGGACTTCGCTGATGGCGGCTAATACCTTTACCTCATGGTCTACACCAGCCCAAGATATGGGTGGCGGTGGCTTTGGACTATCTCCAGTATTTCGTAGTGCAAAAGACCAGATGCTGTCTGGCTACAAGTCACAACCAGATACCACTTATCCAGATGGTTACCTTGGCACAATGTCGTCTAACCGACGAGCAGATAAAACACTAGGAACACTTAGTCGTAACAATGCTCGTCAGTACTCACGTGGTGTGCACAAAGGTGAGCGCATTAATCCAGGTGACTACCTATGGCCTGATGAGTTCAACAAGTGGACAGGTCTAAACCTTCAATCACAAGGTATGAAGTTTGCTCCTCCAGGTGCTGAACCAGTCAGACTTACTAATGATGGTAAAGTAGGACCTAGAGGAATTCCTCGTGGTGACCAAAACTACGACGATGCTCAACAAATGAGTCCTGAGCGTCGCTCTAGGCTCAAAGCCCTAGCCCCAGCCTGGAGATAACTATGGCAAGAGACTACAACTCTATAGACATAGACGGAATGGGCGGGGACAACCCAGAAAGTGTGTCTCGTACTGCCAGAATGCAACGACGTATTGCTACTGCTTTAATTAGGCCCACCTCTGCTTCTACTGGCGAACAGCGTAATCGCTTGTATGAACACACAGAGACTGTTTTCCCTGATTCTTTTTCAAAAAGCATTGAAAGTGATAATTGGGTTGCTCAAAGTAGGGACAAACAACTTACTGATGCAATGGGCAAAATGGAATTTATAAACAAATATATGCCTGATGCAGAAGGCGATGTCGTTAAAGCCAGACAACAAAATCCACAAGATTTAGATAGAGCACAAGCATGGGCAGGTCATCTACAACGAGAATACTCCCAAACAAATGACACTATTAAAGCACTAAGCACCCCACGAGAACCATCACAAACCTCTAAACATCTATGGATGGCAGCACTGTTAGGTAAACACGCAGTTGGGCATGCCTTAAGTGACCAAAATCCAGCAATGGGTAAAGAGGTAAAAACACCACCTTATGTTGATTATGAGACTACAGGTGAACCAGCAACTATTTGGACATCCTCACATGTAGGTGAAGCAAAGGCAACACATCGTGCAAACACCCGAACCCTTACTCGTGGGCAACGCTTAAAAGAAAGAATTGCTCCGTATCGTGCAGTAGTTCACGAAGTAAATGACGCCTATGGTGGACCAGAGGAAGGCGGTTGGACATACGAAACAGGTACACCTGTCCATACCAGTCGTGGTTTTGTAACAAAACGGGGTGCTCAAAAAGAAGTAGAAAGATTAAAGACTAAATACACACCTGTAGAAGGTGGACGCAGTATTCTCAGTATGAGTCCAAGTGATGTATATGACATGGATAGAGACCAAGGCGTATTTGAACCACTAGAATATACAGATAACTATGCAAAAGCACATGATATGCCTTCAAGGTTTACACAAGAACCATTGGACGAAGATTACGACTACAGTCACTTTGGTCAACCGTCAAGAGACTATAAAGTTAATCTAGGTTACGGTAAACTTGGACCTTATCCTAAACGCCGACCATATTACGAGTAATCACCATGCCATACGACCATAACAATGACTGGGTTGACCCAAATCACAACCCTTACCCACTTTCAAAGAAGTACTGGGGTCCTTCAAATCGCAAGCCATTTACCGACCCAGATAAAGACTTGCGTAAAAGGTGGAGGTCTGATGAGGAAAAGGCATTAGACAATTACCCAACAGAACCACCAGATCATCCCGAACCCCCTGAAGGAATGGATAAGTAACTATGGCACGTGGGGAAGATACTTCAAAACACCCTAACCGTAAGGTTGGTCGTGACGAGTTAGACCTATCTGTATTCCATCTAAGCAACTTGATGGACAAACTTGAAACTGGACTTCGTGCTCAAGGAAAAATTATGGAACAAGAGGACAACGAAGAACAGTACATGGAGGACTAATGGCTAACGGTATAGATGAACGATTCAATAAGAAACGCCGTCCAAGCGTGGTTCAGTTTGACCCTGTGGGACCAGATGTGTTTGACCCTAAAGCAAGAGTGGAAGCAGGAACTAAAGTTCGTATTGCCAGTTCTCGTGGTGTTAGACAACCAGCAAAAGGTTATGAATACATAGAAAACCCAGAAACTGGGGAATATCTAGGAGTAGCGTCTACCCAAAGCCTTGTAAACGAAGGCATTAGTTTAAGTGATGAGGAATAACTATGGCAAAGCCAATTAAAGTAACTGCTCGCACAGCATTTGAGCCAATCAGTCGCCGTGAAGCCTTTGTGACTAGTGGGGCACTTTCTGCTCGTACTCACACAGGTCCAGGAGACCAACTTAATTTTGGAAAAATGTCAGAAAATAGCCGAAGTATTATTAAGGCTCTTAACGATATTGACTATGTAGTACACTCATATGCAACACCTATTGGCGTCCATAGTGAGTCACAAGGTTGGATTATTCCAGAAGATAAATATTCATCAACAACAACACAGCACCAAGGTCAAGTGCGCCGTGGTGCAGCGATGGGAGAGTAGTATGTGCAAAGAATGTGGTTGCGGTATCACCGATAAAAAGAACCCAGGTTACGGCAAAGGCCCTAAGAAGGGTGCAAAGAAAACCGCTAAGAAGAAGGGAAAGTAATGCCTAGAAATCATCGTGGTGAAGAAATTGGTGGAAACTATATGGACGAGTGGCGTGATGCACGTAGTCATAAGTGCTCCCACTGTGGTTCTTCACTTGGAACTGGTCGTAACGAAGTAGCGTCCACTTTGGCTGATTATGAGCATTGGAATGAAGAAGCACCAATTATTAAGGCTCAAGAAGACCGTTACACCGATTACTACAATGACCCAAATGACTACGACGACTCAGACAACTGGGACGACTAATTAAGAGCATTAAATGGCTTCTAAGAAAAAGGTTTGGGATAAACCCAACCCTAATAAAAAATCAGACAAACTGACTCCTGAACAAAAGTCAGAAGCAAAGGCTCGTGCTAAGGCTGCTGGTCGTCCCTACCCTAACTTAGTTGACAACATGGCTGTCAGCAAGAAAGGAAAAAAGTAATGGCTAAATCACCTGCATGGCAACGCAAAGAAGGTAAAAACCCTGAAGGTGGGTTAAACGCTAAAGGTCGTGCTTCTGCTAAAAAAGAAGGACACAACCTAAAGCCACCTGTATCTAAAAAACAGGCTGATAAATCTCCAAAGGCTGCGGCTCGCCGTAAGTCTTTTTGCGCTCGTATGGGTGGCATGGAAGGTCCGATGAAGAAGCCAAATGGTGAACCAACTAGGAAAGCACTCGCACTTAAAAAGTGGGATTGCTAATGGCTAAAGGCGACGACGAACGGCATAACCCAAAGAGAAAAGTTGGCAAAGAAGACTTTCTATCTGAACATGGTATGGATTCAGTACAACAACATACTGCTGAAATGAATGCGGCAAATGTTCCAGTTTCTGAACTAGAATGGGAAGGACAAGGACCAGGAACATATACATCTCCTGCGTCACAACTTTTAGCAAAAATAGCGTGGGAATCTCGTATGCGTAGAGCCACAGGAATACCGAAAGTAAATAATGACGAAACTGATTAACTCTCTAAAAGTATTAATGTCTGATGTTGTCACCATGTACTTTGTGGCGCACGGCTACCATTGGAACGTAGAAGGTCAAGACTTCAGTCAGTATCATGCTTTGTTTGAGGACATCTACAGCGATGTATATAGCAGTATTGACCCCATCGCTGAGAACCTTCGCAAACTAGATGCTTACGCTCCATTTACCCTTAGTAAGTTCACAGAACTGCGTACTGTTGAATCATCTGAGGTAAAGGCAGAACCTAGGGCTATGGCTAAGGCTTTGATTAAGGTAAATGATGGGGTTTTAGAAAGCCTCAAATCTACTTTTAAGATTGCCAATGAAGATGCTAACGAGCAAGGTATTGCTAACTTCATTGCAGAACGTATTGATATGCACCAAAAATGGGCATGGCAACTCAAAGCCTCTACTAAGTAACTGGTAAACTAGAGCATGGCTAACGGCAAAGACGAGCGAGATAATCCACGACGCCGACCAATGTCGGCAGATATGTTTCGTGCTGTAAACATGGTTAAGAGGGCATTTCCTGGAACTCAGGAAGTACAGATGCCTACTAACTGGGTTGCCCCTTGGGACATTGAAGACGCTCGCAACAACGACAATGAAGGCATTGGACCAACTGGTAAGAACTGGGCAGACCTTACAGGGTTCTCCGAAGGTGAATTGAAAGACTAATGGCTGGACCTTGGGCTTCACGACAAGAAATGCTGGTAGACCAAGCACTTGAAGCAGCCATCTCGGACCCAGACACTATTAGGCAGATTCGTCCAGTAGTTCCACAGCAATTAATGCCTCAGTCACGTGGTTTTGGCAAGCAAGAGTTGGGAATTTTAGATATTCTAGATATGCCACGGCAAGACGTTTCCTATAGGTCATGGGTTTCTGGGGCGCCAGTTATGTTCCGTAATGGCTTTATGGAAGATAATTTTTCAAGTTCTAGCCGATACTCAATGCAAGGATTGTGGGGTTAAGAAATGCCAATCAACCCGTTTGAAGTTCAACAACAAGCACACTGGGCTGGTCGTCAACAATCACCAACTCAAGGCGCAACTGGTGGACAACTTGGTCAAGGTGTATACGCACCAAAAGGTGGTTATCACCCAGTAAGTGGCGCACAAGGACCTCAATTTAGTCCAGTGAACGCATTAGGACGAGCCAACTATAAACAGAGTCCTGTAAACAATGGTGGTCAGCAACAAGTTGCTGGTGGAAACTCTGGCAGAGGTCGTAAAGGCGCATTTGGTAAAGGTGGCAATGGCGCTGGAATCACTATCCAAACTCAGTACGGAGAAGGCGCATTTAGTACCGCAAGTACATGGGGACAAGGCAACACTGGTGGTGTTGGAAACATCTCAGGAAACAACAACACCGTGTCAGGAAATATGGGCATTGGTAACTTCCAAGGTATGCCAACTACACCTGCTGCTGCCGAACCTGCTCCAGCACCTGCAACTGCTGGTCCAGCACCTACTGGTGGTAAACCTGCTGGTCCTAAACTAGGAAAAACTCCTAAAGCACTTCCTTCTCCATCTGCTGGTCCAACCCCAGCACTTCCTGCTGGTGGTAAACCAGTACCAGCACTAGGCGCTGGTCCAGCAACTACTCCAACCGCAGGTGGACCAACTACACCACCAGCATTAGGTCCAGGAACAACAGCCACTACTCCAAAACCTAGTAGAGAAGATAAGATAAGGGCAATTGCAAACGACCCAAATAATACAGGTGAAAGAGATACTGCACGACGCATCTTAGGTATGGAACCTAGTGGTGCAAAAACAGCAGGCCCAGAAAGACCATCAATAAGTGGTCCAAAACTTGGTCAACAACAACCTACTACAGGTTTTGATAACTCTGAAAAGGCTGATTACGACGTTGCCAACTACGGTACAGATGATAACTACAGTGGAACAAACAATGCTCCGCAACCAACTGCACCTGCACAGCAATCTGGTTCAAATGTAAATCAGCAAGTACCACGTAGCGACAGTGCAGGAAATGTTGTTGACCTAACTCGTTTTACAAAACCTCCAGAAAAGAAAACTAGAAATGCTCCTGCACAAGCACCTGCTGCTCAGGCAGAAGAAGCAAAACAACGAGCAACGAAGAAGGTTGGTAGTGCAGTGAAAAAAGGCCCACAGCCAGTAAAGAATGCTCAACTTAAAGCAAAACCACGAGCCAAGAAAAAAGAAAAAAGGAGTTAATTATGGCAGTTAATGAAACTCGCTCACTTAATCACGATATGTCTCTCGGTTTGACAGATGGAACATTTAAGAGTTTGACTCCAGACCGTGGTGGTGTAATTGAACCTCTTGACCCAGCACAACGTGCTTCAGTTCTTCAAGAGCAATACAACATTTCTACTCGTAACCCATCAGCAGACGACCCAACTCCATATTCAAACCGTCGTCGCACCGTTTCAGGAATCATTAACCACTAATGGCTAGGGGCGACGACGAGCGTCATAATGACGCACGTATTGTAGACATCAACGCATTTAAGCGTCGTAATCATCCTGCGGTTATGCCTATTCCAGAGTCTGGTCCAGATGATGCACCACCTCATGGAATTGAACGTCCTAAGCGCAAATCAATGGCTCAACGCATTGGTGCAAAGATTATTTCACTTGATACAAAGTTGTCACAAAAACTTGACCCAAATTTTGACCCAAATTATGACCCAAGTGAACAACCAGAGTACACAGGTCAAGAAGCCCGTCTGTCAGATTTTGCCCCTCGCAATATCATTGATGTGATGCAAGGTGGAACTGGACAAGTTCCTAAAAAGCCACTTATTAAAATGGATGAAGACGGCTATCCAACCCTTCGTAGGGGTAAAGGTAAGAAGAAAAAGTAAGCGTGTAGCGATTTGTAGGCACAGTGTGTAACATGTGTGACTACGCCTACTAGGAGCATTAAATGTCAGAACCAATGAACCGCCTGCTTGTCTGCAAGACTCACGGAGTCATGTACAAAATGCGACCATATGATGGTCCAGTAGAGTATGACCAAGAGTTGCGTGAACTTTGTGACCGACACAATGCTCAAGTTCCAAACCCACAAGAATGTAAGGCACTCATCTACCGAACTGATGCAGACACTGCGTCTAAGTTAGATGTTGAAACGGCTCTTAAAAATGAGTTGAAAGAACAAGATGTATACATTCGTGACTTCCGTGACGAACTCAAAGTAGATGCCCTCAAATGCTTTAACCGTCACAACCGTCCTAAACAAGGGTGCATTGACTGGTGCAACGATGAAAAGACGATTGGACGCAAAGTGGGTATTCCACTAGATAAGCGTCAATATCTCTGCATGTACTGCCCAGCCGCTGAGTATTACACACATCGTCAGCGCACTGAACTGGGGCTATACGACTAGTGATTATCGTTACCTACGATGTACTAGCATTACCAGCAGAAGAACTAGGTGCTCGTCAGCCAAGCAAACATGGACGCACCTTATGGAACATGCTTTTTACAAAATACAATGGTCGCATTTGTGTTCTCGTTGATGGAATACCAAAAGACAAGTATCCAATTGTCTCAGAATGGCTAAAACGTGAGGGTTATAAAGCAGGTTCTATTGACTTCAGCCAAGACACTGGAGTAGACAATCGTTTAGACCGTGTACGAGCAATCTATGCAGGTATGGGACGTGTTGATTGGTATATAGATGTAGACCCTAAGATGGTTGCGCTAACTTTAAAAGAAGGTATACCATCTCTACTGGTAAGTGTTCCTTATGTTGCTAGACCTGAATGGAATCAGGACAGAGAAATAAAACAGTGGGAATCATTAGTTGAAGAAATAGATGGTCAAGCATTACTAAAAGCAGAAAGGTCTTGGACGGAAATTGAATAGGGAATTGTTAGCAGAGTTAGAAGAAGACATCTTGTTGATGGATGGGTTTGATGATGCAATCATTGGGTATTCTCAACGTATTAACGACCCAACGCTGGCTGTCTACTCATGGGAACTCATGGTAAAAATACTCATGGAACGTGACGGTATGTCCGATGAAGAAGCAATGGAGTACATTGATTACAACTGCCTCGGTGCATGGGTGGGAGAACGAACTCCTATAATTGTTCTGCCATTATGAAAATATTCTTTGGTGGAGCAGAAAAAGGCACACACCGCTCAATGCTGGTGTCTGCCAATGTTCAGCGTTACGCTCTAAACCTGACACATTTCAATATCCCTAAACGAAAGATACTGACGCTCCCTGAGATGTTTAATCATGGAGAAGTACTTTTGTACACATCTGAAAACGATGAAGACCTCCATCGCTTTGATGAGTTCCTAAGACAACATTCAGACGAACTTACTCTTATTGTTGGTCGTCCAGACTATGACGGCAACTGGTTGGGAGATAAGTACATTCCTGTATGGAATGACGGAGACCTAGAACGGCTTGCCCACCTGTGCCAACGCTATGGTCGGGTCGCTATCAGCGATAAAGCCATTACACCAGCAATTGTAAACCGTATTAACGGGTTAATTCAGCGATGGTCTGTGAAGGCTGTCGGCTTGACCTCTAAGCCTGACTTCATAGAAGGTATTCAATGGGATACGGTAGTCGTAGGCTCATGGACAAGTGCCATTCGCTATGGTGAAACACAAGTGTGGGACGGTCACGGCTTGCGCCGATACCCAGCGCAGCAAAAAGACTCATCAAGGAAACGCCACAAAGCAGACATTGAGCGTCTAGGAATTCAATACGAGTCGCTCATGGATGATGAAGTAGAAGCAGTCGGCATGCTCGCAATTCGCTCTTGGCAAGCCTACGAGAGTCGTGTATTTGGGGCCTATGACCCTACAAATGAGGTCACTAACATGGACGACAATGACGACGAAAACGACGACATAATTATTATGTCACCTTCTACCCCAACTACCCCAAATGCGGTTTCAGGGTATCCCTCTATTATTACCCCACAGCCTGAGAAGCGGCACGAGAGTGAGCGCCTATTATTACCTGTAATGGGGGTAGAGACCATTACCTCAATAGGCTCGCAAACCGTTGATAATGAAGGGGAATCTATAGAATTACAGCCTGAAAAGGTCAACGTTTTACGCTACAACGCTGACCCTTTACGGCAGTGCGATAATTGTTATCTCGCCTCTCGTTGTCCTAGTTTCAAGGAACATTCTGAATGTGCGTTTAAGTTGCCAATTGAGATTCGTACTAAAGACCAACTTCAGGCAGCACTTCGGGCAATTGTAGAGATGCAACTTGGTCGTGTGATGTTCGCTCGCTTCGCTGAAGAACTAGAAGGTCAAGGTCTTGACTCCAGTCTGTCCACTGAAATGGACAGGGTGTTTGACCTCATTGAGAAGTTTAAGAATATTTCTGATACCCGTGACTTGGTGAGGTTTGAGGTTGAAGCACGAGGTTCTAGTGGAGTACTGTCACGGCTTTTTGGGGCTAAAGCAGGGGAAACGGCAAAACAATTACCGAACGGAGGACTAAGCCCTGCGGCTACTGACGCTATGTACAGCGAAATAATTGATTTGGGAGAACAGCAGTAATGTCTCAAAAAAAGCCAATGTACGCCTACCAGTGCCCAAATTGTAAAATGCGGGTTTGGTTGTATGTTCGCCCATCCACTGCCCCAACTTGTCAAAACCCCAAACGACATGCTCACAAACTAGAAATAATGAATAAAATACCAACTGAGGGTTATGCACCAACCAACCACTAAAGTCATTACGGACGTAGGGATTGACCTAGATGGGGTAATGTATCCATTCGTAGAAGCCTTTAGGGAGTATTGCAGTATTCGCATGCCAGATGGAAAGTTCCCAGAACCACAACAGTGGAACTTTTACCGTGACTGGGGCATTGAGGACGACACATTTCATCGTTGGTTGTTTGAAGGTGCACAGTCACACAACCTATTTAGTACCCACTATCCAATGCAGGGTTCATACCTCGGTTGGGAATTACTTCGTAAATTAAAAGTCCGACTACATGTAATGACAGCACGCCCAACGACAGCGTGGAAACAAACTGCTGATTGGTTGCATCATCATTACTTGGTCCCTGACAACCTATATTTCACATCTAAAAAATCTATGTTGGCACATGTTGCTACAGGAACAGCAATGGCTATTGAAGACCATGTTGACTACTACGAGGACCTCAAAGGTGCAGGTGTCCTTACTGTCCTTTATAATCAACCTTGGAATATTGACCATCCTAATTCCCCTAGAGTCAATAATCTAGTAGAATTTGCACAACTCGTAGAACAAATAAACAACAGGGAGATTCCATGCCAACAGACCGCACTCGTTTCCTTAACACAGCCGCAAACCTAGTAGACGGAGACCGTAATGAAGATTACGGAGACCCACTAGACGATTTTGCCATGACTGCTGGGTTATGGAATCTATACCTTTCACGTATTGAAAAGAAGCGTGATGCTCAATGGCTTGAGCCACATGATGTCGCTGCAATGATGATGCTTCTTAAAGTATCTCGTTTGTCTTGGACTCCAACAAAAGAAGACCACTGGTTAGATATTGCTGGCTACTCTGCATGTGGCTGGGACTGTGTGCGCCGTGACGAGACATTGGGAACTTTTGACAAATGAAATCAGCATTAGAAAAAATGTCACTCGCTGAAAACCAGCGCATGCACCAAGCATTGTCCAGTTTAGTTGGTGCTTTACGTACATCAAACAGTCTCAAAGAAGTTTCAGAAAAGACTGGACTATCCATGATTGAGTTAATCGTAGATGGATGGGAAACAATGTTTGATGAATTACGTGGATTAAGAATTGCCAATGACCATTTAGCAAGACAAAACACATTAATATTTAAGAAGTTTACTGACGCAGTTCATGTACTAGAAAATACAAGTTCTACTGTAAACAGAATGCTCAGTGAATTGAAGACAACAAGTTGAACTGGGTAGATGATTGGAGAGAGCAGGCTCTTTGTAAAAAGATTAATTGTGAGTTTTGGTATCCACCGATGGAATCTGATTCTCCAGAACAGTATTACTCCATTGGTAGAGAAGTGTGTTTTACTTGTCCTGTTTGGGAACAGTGTTTAGAAGAAGGTAAAAGTGAAACTTGGGGCATGTGGGGTGGACTCACACCAAATGAGCGCAGTGTATTTTATAAAGATAAAGTAAAAAAGACTGCACTTAAAAATCACGGTACAAACACAAGATATAGACAAGGTTGTACGTGTGACGAATGTCTTGTGGCACATGCCACAAGAATGGAAAAACAGTTATTTCTTGGGTATTTACCGCAATTAGGCGAACCAATTGACGATTTATCCAAACTGAGGTTTTCACTCCTTCTTGAATAGGGTAAACTTGTAACAAGCCTGCAATACCAAGACTTCGGTCCCAACTATTGCAGGTTTTTGTTTTATCCACCTATCAAGGAGAGAATATTGTTAGAGCGCTCGTTAATTTCAGTCGCAATACATCTTTCAGTCGTGCTCACAGCACTATTGGGAGTGCAATCCCCAGAAATTCAACAAGAGGCAATACCATCAGCAAACTATGCAGTGACAGTGGCACAGAGGAATCTAGATGTGCCAGAGGTAATTCAAAAGGGAGTACCAAAAGACCAAAGTAAGCGTTGCCCACAGTTTGAGGACCTGTTTAGACAGTACGACCTCAAGCCCGTGGACACCTTTTCGTACATCGCTTGGCGTGAATCCCGTTGCAACCCATCGGCAGTAAACGCTAGGTGGAATAATGGCAAAATCGTATGGACACTAAACAAGGACGGAAGTTTTGACTCAGGACTTCTACAAATAAACAGTAGTTGGAGGACGGTAACAAAAAACGTCTGTGGTGGTGGACTAAGGCTACTACTTGATGTAGATTGTAACCTCAAGGTTGCCAAGTACCTTATGGACAACTCGTCCAATGGTCTAGGAAACTGGAATTTGTAAAACACGACCACACAGGAGAACAATATGTCACTAATTGCATCAGAGAACATTTGTGGAACAGCAGAGGTGGCAGAGATTTTGGGTATTGCAAAACAGCGTATCCATGCTCTGCGTAAGAACCCTGAGTTCCCACAACCAATCATCAAAATTGCAGCAACCCCAATTTGGGACCGCATTGATATTGCTAAATGGGCTACCCGTAAACTAATCGTTAACGACTAATGCGTATCGGTATTGCAAGTGGTGACCGTATATCGGCATCACGTTCAGGAGATGGAAACGCTCACTGGGGCGGTTCAGGTTGGGCACGCTTTGGTCAGTACGTTCCATACCTACCCACTGAAGTAGTTGTTGGTTCATTGGTTTGGCATTACGACTCGTTCAAGATTATGACTGACGATGAAGTAATGATGGATGTAGATGTAATCCTCACGCAACGACTTATGCACCAGGGATTAGACGACCACACAAAAATGGCTCGTGCAAATGGTCAAGTAGTCATTAACGATGTAGACGACTGGTATTGGGGACTTGACCCAAACAACATGGCGTGGAAAACATCGCATCCAAAATACAACAAGGAAGAAAACATTAACTTCTACAAGAAGATTGTTTGCGCCAGCAGTATCATCACAGTGTCTACTCCATTCCTTCGTGACCGTATCCTTCAATGGAATCCCAAGTGTGATGTTGTACTGTTACCAAACACGGTGGACACAAGGCGTTTTACAAAACACGACCACACAGAAACGACCACACCCAAAGTTGGTTGGGTAGGTTCAACCGCACACAGGAGTGGCGACTTAGAAATACTTCGTGGAATACTTGCTCCGCTAAGTACGACCACACAGATTTCACTTCAGCACAGCGGGTTCTCTTTGTCTGCACCGTCGTTCGCTGAAGCAGTTGGCGTGGATTACCAGCAAGTCACAAACGTCCCAGCCACCGACCCTGAGAATTACCCATCGCTGTTGAGCATGGACGTTGGTATAGCACCACTGCGAGATGTGCCGTTCAATCACGCCAAGAGCGACATCAAGTTGCTGGAGTATTCCGCTTCGGGTATCCCTTGGATAGCGTCTGCGCTTCCTTCATATGTATCGCTTCAGGAGTCTTTCCAAATGGGACGCATCGCCAAGCGTCCAAAAGATTGGATACGGAACTTGAAAGCGTTGCGTGACCCAAAGGTGCGTGCAGAGGAAGGTGACGCACTCTATGAACTTGTCAAGAAGCGAGACATCGGAGTTGGTGTTGAAGCGTGGAGTCAATTACTCGCACTCTAAAATAGTGTGACATCTGTCTCTTGACCCGAACTCTGTGCAGAGCGTAGAATTGACGGCGTGACAGGCATTATCCCAAAACAGCAGTCCCTAATTTTGACTGCCATGCAATCTCGCTGTATGCCATTAGGCATTGACGAGGCTGAACTTGACGACTGGCTGATAGCGCAAGACCTTGACTCGCTGTCGTTCAAGGGTGCAGAACAACTTTTGGACTATCTCTCCAAACTACCTGTATCCCGACAAATGTCACAGGCGCATATTCCAATGCACGCCACCAAAATCATTGTCAATACACGCAAGGCTAAATGCTGGCTGTGTGACCAGCCTGTACCAGCAGGTCAAGGTTTCTTAGCGCTACATGACAATTCATGGCAGACATACCACAACAGCGAGGATTGCCCATGCGTGACGACCTTGCCCGAACTGCGCTGGGACACAGAGCGCTTGCGTGCAGACCTTGAAGCATTTTGCACGACACTATATCGTGACGAGGTTGTATTGGTAGACGAGGCGCTTATTGAGTTGTCACAAGCCACAGACGGTACAACCCCTATTGACCTAGAGGACGGGCACGCTCTGTTGCCATATCAGCGAGCAGGTGTGGCATACGCATTGACTACTCGCAGAGTACTGATTACAGACTCAATGGGCTTGGGCAAGACGGCTATGGCATGTGCTATCGCATTAGACGCAAAGAACAAAAAATATACAACACTTGTAATCGTTCCAGCGTCACTTCGCATACAAGTTATTCGTGAGTTTAGGAAGTTTGCACCGTCATTGAAAGTGGCGACTGTGACAGGTCGTGACCACCGTTCAATCCCTAAGTCAGATGTACTAGTAATTTCAGACTCAATCATTGTGCATTGGCAAAACAGGTTGGTGAACAACTTCCAATACCTCATCGTGGACGAAGCGCACTCTATAAAGAACGAAAAGGCGCAACGGACGAGGGCTGTAAGCATAATTGCCAACACTATTCCACAAGACGGACTCATCGCACTCATGTCAGGCACGATTACCCCTAATCGTCCGAGTGAACTAGTTAGCCCATTGAAAATCATTGGACGCTTAGAGAGCGTGTTCACTAGTCGTACAAACTTCCTACGACGCTATTGCGATTACCAAATGGTGGGTAATTACCCTTCTGCAAAAGGCGCTACCAACATCATGGAACTCAATCGCACTCTGCGTGGCACTTGTATGGTACGGCGCACAAAAGAAAATGTGCTAAAAGATTTGCCACCGAAGCGTGTTGCGAACATTGACCTTGAATTGTCTGCGTCTGCGATGTCTGTGTATCGCAAAGCAGAGGACGACTTCTTGGCATGGATACTCATGGAGTATGGTGTCAAGGCTTGGGAACGAGCAAGTAAGGCACAAGTGATTACTCGCATGACAAAGTTGCGTGAAATACTTGGCGAAGCCAAAGTTAGTGCTGTTCTTGAACATGTAGAGTCTCTTATCGCAGAGGGAGAAGCAGTCGTACTGTTTGGTTGGCACACAAAAGTACTACAGCAATACCGTGACAAACTTGCTCACCACAATCCAGTAATGGTCAAAGGTGGCATGACTGCCGAAGCAAAAGACAAGGCAGTTCAGAAGTTCACAAGTGGTAGGACAAAACTACTCATTGGTCAATACATCAGCGCAGGACAAGGCTTGAACTTGGCAGACACATGCAGTCATGTTGTGCTTGCAGAGATGTGCTGGTCGCCAGCAGAACTACAGCAAGCCATTGACCGTGTGTATCGCTATGGACAAAAGAAGCCAGTCGTAGCGTGGGTAATGACGGCTGTAGACACAGAGCGTCCCACGATTGACTCACGCATTTGGAAAATCCTAAACAGTAAAGCCGAAGTCACGAGCGCAGTATTGGACGGTTGGGCAGAGACCCTAAACGCTGACGCTGGAAGTGTGACAGCACTTGTAATAAAAGAAATGATAGAAGGAGTATAAATGTTCACCGTATTGTTCAAGGCATACATGTTTATCCTATTTGGCATGCTCATCACCATGCTAAATGTCAATAATGGCTACGCACAGGGGTTTAGGTACATGGGCGCAGGTGCGCTTATTGCCCTGACCTTCTACACGATTGCCCTATGGATAAAACAACAACAGCGCAAGTGACAAATGACACTTGACCCCAGCACTACAGAAGTACTAAAGTAGTAATCACCAAACATAAAACTAACAAAAGGAGTAAGACATGGGCATGGAAACCACCGAGTGGTACAACACTCAAATCCTAGTGGGCTTTACTGACAAACTAGGCTACGCATGGCACTACAAGAAGCAATCGCAAGGTTTGGAGTCAAACCATTACGCAGGCGCAATTCCAGTAGCAGATGTAATTCGCCGTCTATTTAGTTGGCAGGCAGAGGAAGCCCCACTATTCGTCCAACTAATGGGCGAACAGAAGTTGATTGCAGACCGTAAAGCAATCGTCCGTTCAGACAACGGAGATGTATTGGGAGTATTCAAGGACTCTTACAAGCCACACCAATTTGACAAGTGGCTCTTAGAGGACACAGCAAACATGCTGGACGATGATTTGCAGATTGGTAGTGCAGGTCTCTTGAAAGGTGGCGCTATCGCTTGGGTGTCTATTGAGTCACCTGAAAATGTCACCGTGTTGGAAGGATTTGATGTCCGTCCAAAGTTGTTGGCAACAACAAGCCACAACGGAAGTATCGCAACGACACATAAGTTAGTACAAACTTTTGTAGTGTGTGATAACACGCACATGACAGCCATGCGTGAGGACACACCAACCTTCCGTACACGCCACAGCAAGAACAGCGAGTCTCGCATTAGTCGTGCGAGGGAAGCATTGGGTATCTTGCAATCCAGCACAGCAAATGTTGTTGCTGAAGTAACTGCATTGGCAAACACCAAAGTATCTGACGCAGAGTGGAACGCTATTGTCAATCGCATTGTGCCTATCGGCGCAGAGGGCGAAGTACGCCAGCAGTCAATCTCTAAAGCAGAGAACAAACAAGAGCAGTTGCGCTGGTTGTATAAAAACGATGAGCGTGTAAGCCAATGGGCTGGCAGTTTGTTGGGAGTAAGCCAAGCGTTTTCAACCTACGCACAGCATGTGTCAGGTAAAGACAACAATCGTGTTGAGCGCAACATGATGAACATGGTTACTGGCAAGGTAGAGACTGCACATGCAGAAGTTATGCGTATCGCAAAAGACTTGGTACTCGCATAACAATGGCAGAAGTTGAACTCAACTACGAGCCATTGGACAAGTATGACAGTTACGAAGTGTTGTCCGAGCCACCTACATGGCGCAATAAAAGCGCCTGTAGGGGCTTAGACCCAAATACATTTTTCGTACAGGCAGGTCAAACGAGGTTGGCAAATAAAATAAAGAGGGATTACTGCAAGAAGTGTCCAGTACGAGTTAGTTGTCTACGGTATGCCCTAGACAATAACTGTAAAGGCATTTGGGGTGGTACTTCCGAACATGAGCGAAAGAAACTTGGTAGGAAACTACTTACCAAATAAAATAAAACTAGGACAACAAAAGGAGAAGTTATGCACATACCACACATGTTATTAGTAGAAGCAGAGAGCCACGAGGACGCAGTAAGCATGGCAACATCGTGGGTCAATCAAGAGGATTACTCACCATGCTCTTGGTCTGATTGGTCAGAAGTTGGTGGACGCTGGGAAGGTATGTTTGACGGTAAAGATACCGTTTGCTACGCAGAGAACGCTGAACTGTTTGACAAGCACTTACAAGAGTTCCAAGAAACTATGCAAGCAACCAAAGAGCGCTATTTGTCAGAGGTTGCTGACTTGACTATCTCTGAAATTATTCTCATGCACGAGAACGATAAATATGGTCTTGATTTATACAGGGCAACGAAGGCATTAGAAATGGCTTATGGTAAATACAACCATGACCAACAGATTTACGACACGGTTGAATACACAACCAACTTAGAAGCATTTCGTAAGCGCTGTGCAGACAACCCAAGCCAGCAGTATGCCGTTGTGTGGGACTTCCATTTCTAGTGACGACTGTCGCTTGACCCCAGCATTTGGCACAAACTAAACTATCTATAGGACAAATCAAAAGGAGAAGTTATATGAAAGTAAGCAAAGCCATTGAGTTACTACAAGAACTCAATCTTGACGAGGAAATCGCAATCTCATGGTGGGAAGCAAATCTATTCACCATTGGAGACAATAACGAAACCCTATCAGCAGACTCACAAGAGTGGTTGAGGGCTGTTGAAGTGTTTGATGCCAATGGTGGATATGACGGCGTAAATCAGCAGGTGTGGGAATACCTCAATTACGACATCACAGGACAAGGAGACTTCTAATGTCTAACGAAATTATTGTCAAATGGTCATGGCACGATGTTCAAGCCATGTTCCCACATTACACAGAGCAGGAAGCCAACGAAGCGCTTGACGAAGTGAACGGTTATGTTCACGAACGAGTTGTTGAATTGGGCAACGAGGTATTACAGCAGGTTGTATATGAACTTGTTGAACTACCTAAAGAACTTGAAATGGACGATGAGTAATGACATATGTAATCCGTCCTGACCTTATTGCAGAGGGATTGTTTATTCCGTCTGTCAATACAACCGAGTATTACGGACAAGATGAACTGTCCAAACTCAAATACATCGGAAGTGTCAATGAGGATTTTGAGGACGACTTTTCAGGTGCATATGTAAAGTTCTACGCACCTGAAGGACATGTGGTGTACCTATACAGCATTGACTTAGAGTGGATTGACGCATGAGCATGACATATCGTATTTCATACATTGAGGAACTTGTTACTGTTTTTGACATTGAAGCAGACAGCGAACAGGAAGCCATAGACAATGCTATGCACAAAGGCATATTCCTAGCAGACGCAAAGAATAGTTACGCAGATGTGGAAGTGTTGCCATGAACTTAGTGATGTGTACTTGGTGTGAAGCAGTAAGCACCGAGCAAGAATTAGAAGTTATCGTAGAAAACGAACATTGTCCACATTGTAAAAAAACTGGGCATTTGCTAGATGTAGAAGGAACAAAATAATGGCAAAAGTAAAACACATCATTGAAGTGCTTACTAAAAACTATGAGCCAACAGACGATATTATCTTTGAGTTTTGGGGCATAGATTACTTCCCTGATGTAGAAAATGAAAAGGATTGGGCGATGATTGTAGACCGTTACGAGAACGACACAGACGAAGGAAGGTACTTACTGGAACGAGTAGGTAACTTCATTGACCAACTTATTTATCAGTACATAAATACTGGAGAGACTAATGACTAGTGGAATTGGAAATGTGGTTGGAGATAACAACATCGTGACAGGGAACATTGGTATTGCCAATGTAGGTGTTCCCGATAGTTGGTTTGTAGATAAGCCTCACATTGAACAAGAAAAACGACAGGTGCTTATCGCATTGTCAAAATTAGACAGCATACAGGAATACATTGAGAAGCATTTACTTAGTATTGAGTTTGTAGACGGGTATGCAGATACCTTCATGTGGGGAAGGCAAGTAGCCATAGGCAACACACCAATGGTGCATATTCGTGCAGAGAAGTTTAGTCAGAGTTTTTTAGACAAGATAAATCGTCAGGCTATTGTCAGCGCATATGTTATGGAAGGCGCAGGTGGCTGTTATGGACATAAGCCCAACTTCGTATTCTTTATTCCACCATATGTAAGTAGTAAAGGTGTGAGTTACACAGGAGTGAAAATTACTGTGGGACAAAAAATAAAACCAACAACAACAGGAGACAGCAAGTGAATACAACAAAAATAGTAGTACCTATTAGTAGTCGTGTGGAAGTGGCATTGGAGTGCTACACACCTGACGGACAGAAGTACGAGCGCCATATGCACACGCTTGTATATACCGTAGAGGACAACCTCTTTGGTCGTGAGGTGACATCATTGGCGATGAGTGAGACATCGGACAAGATTATGGCGCACCATATAAAAGTAGACGACACTACTTTTCAAGACCCTGTGGTGTGACAAGCGCCTCTTGACCCGAAGTATTACAAAGTACTAAACTGACTATATGGACATTACACCACAAGCACTCATTTTCCTTACAACCTTTGCAGAGGGTTATATCTCTCGCATGAGGGACGAAGCCAACGATGAGTTTTACGGAGACCATGACGAGTGGTACTACCCACACGGTACAGATTACGCAATCAACTTCTACATCTACGGCGATGATAAGTTGCGTGCTACTGCGTACAAGTGTGACAAAGACGGACAACTGGACACAAGCAAGTTCGTACAACTACTTCAATACAAAATCAAACTGAAAGACGAGGAAAACTATTATGCCTAATTGGGCGTTCAATAACATTACCGTAAAGGGTAAGCCACAAGACATCTTGAAGTTCATTGAGGACACAAAAGTAGTGTCTAAAGAGGACAGCAGTAACTACAACAAGTACGAGATTGACGGCGTGACATACGAACACTCACTCAATCAACTGTTCCCATGTCCTACTGAACTGTACGAAACAATGGCAGGTGGATACAGCCTACAAGAGGACGGCACTAAGAAGCCCGAACAGATTGCATTAGAAGCCAAGCAAGCCGAAAACCTTGACAAGTATGGTGCAAAGGACTGGTATGACTGGGCAAATGCAAACTGGGACACCAAGTGGGGCGCATGTGATGTGCGCTTAGACCCCGATGATTGGGACGAAACAAGCAACAGGTTTTGTTTTTACTGTGAGAGCGCATGGTCGCCACCAGTAGGACTGTTGCGTAAAATCTCTGAACTCTATCCTAACTTAGTGTTTGGTATGGACACCACAGAGGAGAGTGACGCATACGCATGCTTCTTTGTATTCTACAAAGGCGTGACAGTAGCAGAAAAGGAAATTGACCCTAATCCACCTGACGACAGCGAGGAAGGCTTGTTGTGGGAAAAACTGGCAGAGGACTGCGAGTATGACGAACTCTATGACCGTCAATCAGAGTGGCGTGGTGAAATGCTATTCAAGTTGGACGAGGAATTAGAGTCTTGCATGAACATGATTTATACATCATTAGAGATGAGCCAGTCGTGACACACAAGGACATTGAAGCACACTTACATATGACCTTCAAGTTCCCAATGGAACTAGACCAAACATTGTTAGACAATCCAACAGAGTTGGAAAACGCTATTGCTGAATACCTAGAAAAGAAACTAGGTATGTTAGATGTGAACATCTATGACTCACAATTCATTGACTACGACTTAGAGTACTCACATGACTAATGAGTTACGCATGTGTCCTACATGTGGACATCGTAACAACGAGACACATGCACGCTGGTGTGAGTACAATACGACCACACGGGCGAGCGAGTACGCATGTGATACATGTGGGCGTGAGGTAGCAGACGGACATGGGTTATACACACCATATGGAGACCGTGTGTGTGAGGACTGTTATATAAAAAACATCATAGTGAAAGCAGGAAACTAATGTATTACGAACTAATCCCCGATGATTACAAGTTCTATGTACCACAGCCAACTAACGATATTGTCATTGGAGATTACATCTTTAGTATCATTGACGAGATTGAAGGGCTTGCTGGAGTTCATTGGACTGCACGCATTGAGCGCAACGGTAAAACAATTTGTGAAGTAGAGAATACTGGCAACGGTGGAAGCAACTACTACCATGTCAAGGACAAAGCACTCTACGAGCAAATGGTGAGGGACGCAGACATTGTGTACCCCGATGTAGCAGAGCCATTGGACGCATTTGTGCAGTTCCTAGATGTGCTGTGTGGTGTGGCAGAAGTCGCTTGACCCCAGCATTGTAGAAGTACTAAAGTTGAAGGTGTAGAGAGGCAGATGATATCCGACAGTCTGCCTCTCTATCAGGACACAAAGGAGAAGTAATGCTTTATCGGTACGCCGACCAAAAACTACAGGAACTCATTGACAACGAGACCAACGGAACTTGCCCAGTATGTGGCGACAACTTCCGTAATGACCACAGCGCATACATGCCCTCATGGTCAGAGCCACATGACGACTACCTGTGCCACTCGTGTGTGCGTGACTACTACAACAGTCTAGGGGTGAGCGCATGAGGAAGCCACGCATGTACGGCGCACCAGCAATCCGTGTAATCGCAAACTCACAAGATGAGTGGTTTTACGATGTGGCAGAGGCAGTTCAGTTTGTGAAAGACAACTGGACACACGGTAAAGAACTTGACGCACGAGTGCAGAGTGGTAGGTATTACGAGGCTATTTTTACCATTACAGAGCATGGTGAAATGTATGCGTCACCACTCTACGCAGAGTTGTTGTTGTCAGCACCAGTAAAAATGGGCACAGCAGTATGATTACTCACGATGAGTACACCACAGAGTGCCTAGTCTGTGACATAAATGTGTCGTCTACATATCTTGAAATTATGGACATGGACAACGACACAGCAGTTTGCCTCTCATGCTATGCAAGGCAACTGTGGCACACGCCACTTGACCCCAGCACTACCGATTGACTAAGGTAGTACTAGGACACAACAAAGGAGTAATCATGGCATGGACATCGCCAACAAGTAACAAGATATGGATTGACACAGATAGTGGCACATATGGTGGCGACTATTCCTCAATCAAGTTCCTAGAAACACGAGACTGGACAGCAGAGGACTGGGATATTTGGGACAACTGGGCAGACGATGAACGCTCTGACTACGCAATCGCAGTATGTGGCAACGCTATGTACTCACCAATCCCTGACGGAAATGAACTCTATCGCACACCAAAGGACATGAACAACTAATGAGCGCACTACCTGAATACATCACAGCCATGCACACCGAGACATATGAGACTGCATATCTCATTGAGTTACTGGAGAAGCGTGGCATTACCGAGTTTGACATGGACGACCTCATTGAGGTTATTCAAGAAAACCACAAGTATGACTTCCCACAGATACACATGAAGCGTATTGTCTACATGGCAAACGGCGAGGAACTTTAGACATGACTACAGCAACAGCAGACCTCTCATGGCTTACGACCACACGCACAACCACACACATGCGTGCATTAGAGCAGTTGAGCGCAGACATTGTAATAAACGCCATTGAAGGTGGCTACTCCAGCATGTGGGGAAGTGTCACAAACTATAAATGGCGTGACGCAGACTGGGAGAGCAACAGTCCACCAACGACACGGGCAACTATAAAGTCAGAGGACTACCCTATGCCTATCCATATTCACAGCAAAGATGTACTTACATACATGCTGGAATTGGTGGAAGGTAAGCACAAAGATATTCTGCCAACAAACTTAGCACTACAGTTGGTAGGCGCTGTAATCCTTGAAAGCACAGTAGATGATGTGGCATGCACGCTAGACGCATACGACTGTGACGCAATCATACAGGCTGTGGCATTAGGAGAAGTAGTCTACGGATAACGACCACGCACGCACGACCACACGCACGCATACGAGGCATGTGACGCATGTCGCTTGACCCGAACTCTACGAAAGTACTAATCTTGAACTCATGGACATCACAACAGTAACCCAGCAAGACCCAGCGTTCCACACGCATGGATACAGCACACATGTAATGACAGTAAATACTGGTAAGTTCAGTACAGATATTTACTGCGATGGTGAAATGCGTATCCATGTATGGGACAGCGCCGAAGCGCTGAATAACGGCGAACATCACACAAGTGTGTGGCGCTACACAAGTGACCTCATTGAAGCAGGCATTGACACAGACAAGAAACTGGCAGACCTGTTTGACGAGGGACGCATTGACTGGGTACATAACTCATGGTTTGACCTGTATGACGCAAAGACTGGCGAACATCTAGACGCTGTGAGCCACGACCTAGCAGACGCACACTTCATGGCGTACACACGCCACGAGTGGGACGCTGTGACGCATGTCTCTTGACCCCAGCATGTAGTTTGTACTAAATTAGACGGCATGGACAAAACAACAGACCCAAGCCAACTGTCATACAGTTGGGGAGACATGGCAAACCTCACACACGCCACACAGGTAGAAACCTTTGGTTGGTGTGCATGTGAGGACACCAATAGTGACACTAACCCCTATTCAGACTGCCCAACATGGGCACAATTCAGTTCTTACGGTATCTGTGAGGGCTGTGAAAAGTGGAACTGCGTCAATAAATACAACGAGTGCGAAAATTGTTGCGAGGACACAAGGCAGGTAGCACAATGACCACAATGACACCACCACCAAACACCACCAAACTACTGGCACAAGGCGTGGACATCATGGACATCTTGCATGGACACCTAAAGAACTTGATGTACGAGGCACTAGGCGACAGCGTGGACGGAGAGCCAAGCGACCCATACACACGAGGAGTGTACGACACGCTCTCTGAAATGTATCGCTTGACCTACGCACTTATCTTTGCAAAGCAGGACTACATGGGACTACCACACAGGACATACGAGGAGACAAAATGACAACCACACGCACAACCGACCACACGCATGCACGCACACTCACAGGCGAGATTACCAACACTTGCACCTGTGTGACATACAACGAGGACACAGGCGACTGGGACGAAGCGCCTGAGTGCTGGCTGGACTGTTGGGACTACCAAGTAGAGGACTGGACAGAACTAATGCAGGACTGGGTAGACAACAACCCCACAGGAGAGTGGCTAGTCACCAATTTTCCTACATGGCATGGTGGCGTAACAGGTGTGACTGTAGCGCACACGGCAGAGGAACTACTGCGTGCCATTACTGTACGGAGTGAGTGGCGCATGCGCTGGACACTTAGCACGACCACAGACGCAACCACACAGGCGACCACACGCACGCTGGAGTGTGTACTCTCGCACCATGACGCACCTACAGGTGGACGCATGACTGTGACCTACGCACCTGTGTGTGACTAGTGTCTCTTGACCCCAGCCCTACCGAGCGACTAATGTGGAAGCCATGACAAACGAAACAGAAGTACAGACCGTAAATGTGTGGGACTACCTAGACCAAGCCCCCGACTATGTGCAGGAGACCGTAGCGCTCTATCGCTGGGGCTTGAACTACGACCCAGCCAACAACCCGTTCAATGTCTACCTAGACATGCTGGGAGTTGGTGAGGACACCATAGGCGAGCCGATACTGGACAAAATGCCAGTACTGGGCTACATGGAATTGAGCCTAATCGCAGACGCTCTGAAAGAGTACGCAGAGTCACGCCCCCAAGAGGTGTACCGTTGGCTAGAGGGCTTACTCGCCTGTGACGAGGCATGACAAGTGTCACTTGACCCCAGCCTCTCACGCAGACTAAGTTGGAAGCCATGACAACACACACAGAGTTCCTACAAGAAATGGAAGCAACACCAGCCGAGCAAGTAGCAGAGGCACTAGCACTAGACGAGGCAGAAGCCTTTGCGCTCTACTGCGAGAACTGCCACGCTGACACGCTGGAGAAGTGCGAGGCATTGGTGGACGAGTTCCACGAGGCGTTTATTGGTGAGGGCACGCTTGCCGAGTTTGCAGAGGAAGCGTTTCACATGGCATTTGATGTGCCACGAGACCTAGAGCGCTACATTGACTACAGCGCCTACGCACGAGACTTAGAGGCAGGTGGCGACTTCTACGAGTTGGGCAATTACATTTTCAGGGGCGTGTGACATACGCCTCTTGACCCCAGCATTGGAATTGTACTAATGTGGACACAGGACAACGAGCAAAGGAGTTAGCCATATTTACCAAAGAGCAAGCCGACTACTACAACAGTCTGACATTGGACGAGTTGGTAGACAAGATGAGCGCCAAGTGTGGGCACAACGACCCATTGGGCTACTTCACAGGGCTACCCTGTGGCGCATGCACACGCAAGGCACACGCACAAGCAACAGGGGGCAAAGCATGAGCGCTGACACCATAGAGACATGGTACGAGGTGAACAGGGAGAAGTTGGACGACTTGCTCGCTGTAGGGCAATTTGCCGACTACTTGGACAGCGTGGCGAAAGACCAAGCCGAGAGTGGCGCAGTCTACACAGCGCAGGACTACAAGGACGCAAGCGAGACCATTAGGACGCTCGTAGACATTGTGCTGGCGCAACTAGTACAAGTGCGGAACTTGAAAGCACGCACCACACGGGACAAGGACGCAGAGGAAGTGGTGCAAGCGTTCAAGTTCACACGGGACGAGGGCACACAGGAAGCGCCGACCTACACAGACCCAGCGACAGGACTAATCACATGGGACTAGAGGACATGACCACGACCACACGGACGACCACGCAGGCAAGCGACCACACGACCACGCAGGCGACCACGACCACGCACGACCACACGCTTACGCACGCGCACGCACGAGGCGAGCAGGACGGAGAAGCGCACGCAGAACTGCACAGGGACGAGATAGCGCACCCATTGAGCGCCAAAGAGTGGCTAGACGCTTACGAGACAGGCACGCTAGGGGACGCATGGGAACTACCAGCGCCTCTATCTGGAGAGTGGGCAGGCGAGAGCCTAAGCGAGTTGGGCATGGACGAGTGGGACGAGTGGGCGCTGGACGCATACGAGAGCGCATATACGCAGGCGTACATAGCACGCATGCTGGACATGGTGCAGGCAGTACTGCATGGGGACAAGTGAGGTAACAATGGTGGGGAGTGTAGAGGGTAGGCAGACCCCTACCCCTATCCCCCAAACAAGTGTGACACGGGACACATAGCCCCAAATGTAGGGTAGTGTGACATCGGGCACAATTGTTCCACATGGAACATATGTGACAAGTGGCACTTGACCCCAGCATGGTGGAGAGGCTATTGTGGAGTGTGCGAGGCAACAGGGTCTCGCAGGACAGCCGAGAGGCGAAAGGTTAGGGACAACATGGCACAGGTAAATATCTCCCTCACAGGAGAATTGGACATTGACGACATCGTGGAAGCCGTCAAGTCGGACATGGACATCAGCGACATCGTACAGGAAGTCACGGACAACATTGACCACAGCGACATCGCTCGTGAGGCAGTAGAGTCCTACGAGTTCGCTCGTGCCCTTGAGGACGCAGTAGAGGAAGCCATGAGCGAGAGCGACTTGGGCGCACGCATTGACCAGTTGGAACTGGACACAGCAGACGCACAGAGCCTCGCTAACGCTCTCATTGAGTGGGTATTTACCAGCAAGGCTGGCAAGGCTCGTGTGAAGCGTGAGCGTGGTGTTGCTGTGAACGAGTACATCGCAGAGCAACAGGCGAAGCAAGCACAGGCACAGGCACAGAGCGAGGCAGTCACCCAGTCGCTGTAACAGACCCCCAACCAAAACGCTGGGGTCAAGTGGCACATGTCACTTGACCCCAGCCCCTATGGGGTAGGTGGGTAGCCCCCCCCCACCCTTTAGTGGCTCTTGTCACATGGTAGGGGGGTAGGGCATACCAGCCAATGGTCACCAACCCCCCCAATAGCCCTATTCTAAATTCGGCTACCCTGCCCAACTGCCCAAATAGCCCTATACTGAATACATGCTTAATTCTGACCAGTTTGGGTGGCGAAAAAACTCACGAGATGAGATGTTTCACGATGAAACTGAAGGACAGTCGTATCGTAAACACTATCCGCTTCACGTTACCTACCACCATGCAGAAGGACCAACAGGAATTTTAGGTCCAGAAATGCCTTCTGGTCGTGAATACGACGCAACAGTGCGACAAGTACGGGATTCAATTACCCGTAATTATGAAAAACCAGAGTTTAAAGACCCTAAATTTGGGTATGAATACACGGATTTACACGACGTAAAAGAGTTTACAGGGCTTAGTGATGTAGTAAATCAGATTTCCGACGCAATGGACTTCATGGACACTACTCAATCAAATGAAGTTAACTTTGAAAACGACGAAAACCGACCAGATATTGAAACTCACGACTTATTGCAAAACTTACGGGAGAAGCGACCAGGGTTTCCTACACGCTTTGCTACTCCAGAACGAGCAAAACACGTTGCAGAATTGCTAATTAAACGACGTGACGCAAATATCCCACTAACTCCGAGACCACGCAGGTAAAATTGTTCCACGTGGAACATAATATGACTAAAATGGTCAACATTAGGAACCGATATACTTAATCTATGGCTAATGGAAAAGACGAACGATTTAATAAATGGCGTCGGTTGGATAAAAACCACCCATTAGTACAAGAGTTGCTGCAACAGCGTCAAGAAGCAAACTTTAAACCTGACACATACAGCATGTATGACAGGGATTTAGAGGAAAGACTGCGCCAACGTCCAAAAGGTGACGAAAACAGTTAACCCATGGACCTCTCACTACGCACATATGGGCAAGACGGCGAAGACAAGGGTCTATACGAAGGCTATGTTAAACATCTAAACGACGTTCAACAAGAAATTGTTGCAAGAAATCCAGAAGGATGGGCTGATGAGTTTGAAAGTCGCATCCAACAACACGCAGCAGAGGCTGCTAACCGTCAAGGAACCCATGCAAGGGTAGAACATGGTGAAGACGGAACCACAATCCATGTTTACGGGACCAATGCAGCCCGTACCTATGGCATTGTTCCAGCAAATTACCGTTCCCCATACGAACAAGCCGCCAGAAAACTCCAAGAAGCACAGTTTCATGGTCAAATGAAGGCAAAGATTGAGGATAACCTCATGCGTGGTGCCAAGCGCATGCACGAAGCAGGTATTCACCAAGACTTGTTGGCAGATGGCAGTTTTACTATTGACCCAGATGCCAAAGACCCTAAAGACATTTACAGGCCAGCGTAATGGCTGCACATGAG
>JACCDP010873299.1_pt1 | contig 81148 bp, 65 predicted proteins | sample 7445841 | NCBI WGS metagenome assembly JACCDP01 (sample SAMN15323441, study PRJNA562643) | freshwater metagenome | isolation source: river surface water | place: USA:Blue River Watershed | collected 2017-08-17 | reverse complement strand
GCCGCCCTTGCAGTTGCCCTTGGGGCCACCATCCCAGTTGCCCCTACAGTAGTCCTGGCAGTTTGCGGTGCCATTGTTGCCAACCTTGACAATGTTGCCCTTTACCACGGGGGCAGGCTTCTTGTTACGCACTTTGGGATCCGGTCCGCACTCGCACTTGATCTCTGGACCTAGACCCCGAACAACATTACAAGCGATGGCCTTTCCGGTTCCAGTGTCCTTACCCCTAACACAGTATCCCTTTTGACCGCCATCCCAGTCGCCATTGCAGAAGGTATTGCAGTCCACAGTCCCGTTGTTGCCACCTTTGATGACATTCTTCTTCACCACCGTCTTCTTTGCCGGTGACTTGGAAGGCGCGCGCGTAGTTGTGGTATTGCCTTTCCCACTCAATGCATTGGCGACGCGTTGAAAGAAGCCTGGTTCGGCGTAGAAATGCTCGGTGCGACGAGCTGATGCAAGCAATGTAGCAAGGGCTAGTGAGGCACAAATCACAATGATGGCTATCAAATAAGCATGCATCCTTTTTTATTTTATGTGGCATAATTTCTGGGGGATGTGGAGAGGAATTTGAGGAAAACAAAAGGCTTATCCCAGTCTAAGCAAGGCGGCAACACCCAGGGGCACAAATGCCGCAAAGTAGCACCAGAACCTTCCCACGGCAGCGTAGCCTTGGTACTTGAACCACGCTGCTGCAAAGGTGGATAAAGACAGCCCTGCCAAGACACCGTTCATTGGATAAGGATATCCCTGCATGAATGTGACTGTGAACGCCGCCAAGAAGAGGAGGTACAATATGCCATTACCAGGCTGGTCGTTCCAGGCCCAGTACAAACTGGGGCTTGTTTTTTCAGTTACGGCGGTAGAACGCACTCTGTCCCAATGGACTGTGGTGTAAATTGCGGCTACTAACGCGTAGGCTGCGGTTGTGAAGACAGTCAAAGGTTGCAGCGTTCCCTTGAAAAGGGCTACCGCAGCAGTCAGAACGATGGGTTGCAAGTGGTTGGATACCATGGCCAGTTTCGTCGTGACTTGGTTTGTCCTCGACGAGGGTGGGTAGGTCCAAAATATATAGTCATACAACTGCATGAGGCCGACAAAGCCAAAGAAGACCGCCAATGCAGGCTCCAAGGGCGCGAGCACCAGGGATCCAATGATGCTTGCCAAGAAACCTGCTTGCGAAGCCCCGGCGGAAAAACACATGCCCTTTTCTATAAACCCACAAACCATTTAAGCACCGTGCATCAAAAACAGATCACAAAGCATGACGTACGTCTTGGAGGTACGCACGGTCCAAAGCGCCGCGTTCAAGACGCTGGTGGAGGCCGCAAAAGAACTGCTCACAGACACGTGCATCGAGTTTGATGAGACTGGCATGAAGATTGTGGCCATGGACACCAGCCACATTGTGCTCGTCCACCTCAAGCTGGATGCCAACAAATTTGAGTACTACTATTGCAAGTCCAAGCTCGTGGTGGGTGTGAACATGATCAACTTCCACAAGCTCATCAAGACTCTGAACAGCAACGACACGCTCACGCTCTTTGTCGATGAGAACAACTTTAATCAGCTAGGCATCAAGTGTGAGAACGTGGAGAAGAATAGCCGCACGACATTCAAGCTCAACTTGCTGGACCTGGACAATCCCAAGATTAGTGTAGACCCAGCGGAGTTCAATAGCGTTATTACGTTGCCGTCCTCGGACTTTCAAAAGATCTGCAGGGATTGCCACAACATTGCGGACCAGGTGGAGATTAAAAACATCAACAACCAGCTGATCTTTTCGTGCAAGGGCGACTACTGCAGCCAAGAGACGGTGTTGTCAGACCACGAGGGCATCAACACCATTACCAACAAAAACAATGGCGAGATTGTGCAGGGAGTGTTCAGCCTCAAATACCTGGTCTTGTTCACAAAGTGCACCAACTTGTGCAACACGGTGGAGTTGTATCTGAAGAACGACTATCCACTCATTGCAAAGTTTTTGGTGGCCAGCTTGGGCGAGCTGAAACTGTGCCTGAGCCCCACCATCCAAAACTAGATTGTTTTTGTGTTTCTTTTTGTGGTCCTTCGGAAGGTGCATCCGAAAATTTGATTGATTGACCAATTTTGTGTTCGCGAATCCAACAAAAGTGAAGCAAACATGCCCACCACTCGCTCTGGCAAGCAGTACGGTGCCAATGACGTGTCCACTACGCGTTCTGGGAAGCGGTACGGTGTGGAGGCAGTTGAGCCCCCCAAAGCTCCCAAGACCCGCGCCGAGGATCCAAAAGGTTTCGAGCACAAGTTTGTGCTGAGGATTTCAGGTCTGACGTCTGACGAGGCAATCTTATCCAGCACTGCGAGCGACCTCAAGCCCAAACCCAACAAGACCAACTACCTCTTTGGCACGCACCACTTTATCTTCACCCTCACGCCAGACGACGCATTCTCTTTTGGCTTTGAAAAGCTCGAGCTGGTGTTCAGGGTGTACCACGGCTTCATGCCCAACAGTCCCACTAACAGCATTGCAGTCAAGGACTTCATTGTGCACCGCGGCTCGGCACAAGGTTTGGTCATGACCGATCCCGACTCCAGTTTTTGGCGCAACTCGGAGAAAGACTTTGAGTTTGCGCTGTACGAGTCTCAGACCTTCGCAAACTCTGTCGCCACGCAGATGATCGCCCCCAAAAGCAGCGTGCTCAAGGTGTTTCTGGAGGTGCTCAAGGTCGCGCAAGAGGACATGGAGCGTATCGTCGCCAAGGTCATCCGGAGGAAGGTCAAGGTCTTCAAGCTCGACGACAACATTGCCAAGACTTTCCAGCAGTAGAAAGAATGTGAAAGTAAGTTCAGCAAAGCGCGGGGGTGATTTTATTACTCGTGTTTCTGTTTGAATGCGTTTCAGATCGGGCACGTATCCTGATCCTACCACAAAAAAGAGACTAGCTTTCATTGTTTTTCTTGATCATGTCTTGGCTGTCCCGGAAGATTACATCGCCGTAGTACTTTGGGGGGATCAAGAACATCTTCTTGTTGTCAAAATCGGTCGTGCGCAGCCACACCTTGACCACGCTGAAGTAACGTTTGGGGCTGGTCGAGATGCCATTGACGTTGCTCCACGCAGTCCGGTGTTCGGGCGCGAGCAGAGATTCTCCCAGCAAGCGTGCACACAACTTTTCCCAAAACTCCTCCAGGTTTTCCTTGAGAACCTTCATGGACAAGCACCCGCCGTTGATGTTGGACTTGTCATCCCAACACGGAAAGGTGTCCGCGCGCATAATAAAAAACATGCCGCCTTTCAATTTGTCTTGTGTAGCCTTGAGCGAGCTCCACATGTCCTTCACCGTGCTGATGTCGTTGAGGCGTATGTAGCTGCCAGTCGTCCAATCTGGGTTGTTTGGGTCATGAAAGTAATGGGTCCAGATGTCGTTGAGAAACGTCTCTTCGCTCATGAATCTTACCAAGTTTTTTTCTTTAAGCCAACAACACCACTGGCTGCTCGCCTTCATAGAAGATTTCGTTGAGAGTCTCATCCTCGATGAGATACAAGCGACTCGGGGGCGGTTCGAAGTCGTCATAGTCTGTTGGCAACAGCTTTCCGAGCAGGATGTAGCACAGTCGCACGATGTCGTCCGCGGTGAAAGCATTCAGATTGTTGAAGGACGACAGGTTGTTGTTGATGAAACTCGTCACAGAGTATGTGCCATTCACACTGGCGTAGAGGTATGTTCCTACCTGGCGTTGCTCGGCAGGCGGGTCCTCAGTGTACTCGCGGGTAAACACCTTGCGCCAGCCATCCCCCTTTTGGAAAAAGTTGATCTCAAAGATGCCCCTTCCAAAGGGCAACACGCGCACGCCGGGGTTGACGATGTCATTGATGCTGGCGTGCAACACAAACTTCAAAAACATCAGGTAAAACACCCACAAGGGGTTTGAGTGAGTAAACACGACCTGACGAGTTTGCGTGTCAAAGTTGTAGAAGTACACGTCCGTCACCTCGTTATTAAACACTGTGCCGACCGACCAAAGGTAGCCCGCGTACACGGCCGCCCTCATGAACTCCAACAGCCGCATGATGTAAACGTAAAGCCGAAGCAAGTACAACGCTGCGGGTGAAGCAGAGGCTTGCCACCTTTTGGAAGCTGTCATAGTTATTTAACTGGAAAAACTTGTGTTTATATCACTAAATGAAGGTCACCGCCGCGGTCGTCAAGGCCATCAAAACCAGCCCGGTAGCGGCGTTGGGCAAAATGAGCGCGGATGACATCGCCGACGTCATTCAAGAGGCCAACCACCGCTATTTTAACAAAGGCGAGCCGTTGTTTAGCGATCAGATGTATGATGAAATCAAGGAGGCACTCCGCCGCCGGGACGCCGATCACCCCATCCTCAAGACCGTAGGCGCAGCGGTGGAGGAGCGCAAGGTCAAGCTGCCCTACTGGATGGGCAGCATGGACAAGATCAAAAACGACGACAAGGAACTTGACAAGTGGCTCCGCAAATACTCTACCGGTGACGTTGTTGTCAGCGACAAATTGGACGGCATCAGTGCGCTGTTGTTTGTTTGCACAGGGGTGGCAAAGCTCTACACGCGGGGGAATGGGGTAGAGGGGCAGGATGCCTCGCACCTGATCCCATTCATTCAGGGCTTACCCAAGGCCGCGTTAGAGACGAAGACGGGAGAGTTCACGGTCAGGGGTGAGCTCATCCTAACGCGAGCCGACTTTGACCAAGATCTCGGCAAGAATGGCCGCAATACCGTAGCGGGGGTGATCAATGCCAAAAAGCCAGACATCAAAGTAGCCAGGCTGATCCGCTTTGTGGCTTATGAGCTCGTGGCTCCCGAGTTGCTGTCCCCGTCCAAGGCGCTTGATTTCCTCAAGAAAAATGGCTTTGAAGTCGCTTGGCACCGTGTCATGCCGGTAAAGGATGTGACGATGACCGCGCTGTCAGATCTGCTCGTGGACAGGCGAAAGCGCTCGTCCTTTGAGGTGGACGGCATCGTGATCGTGCACGACGCCACGGGCTACCCCAGGATCGCCGGCGAAAACCCCAAGCACGCCTTTGCATTCAAGTCCATCGCCACCATGAACAGCGCCGAGGTGGTTGTGCTGGACGTGGAGTGGAACATCAGCAAGGACGGATTTTTCAAACCCGTAGTGTTGTTTGATGGCGTGCACATTGGCGGCGTAACCGTGAAACGCGCGACGGGCAACAATGCGAGGTTCATCGTGGACAATGGCATCGGGCCGGGGGCGCGGATCGTCGTCACTCGTAGTGGTGACGTCATCCCGGCAATCACATCTGTCCTCGAGCGCGCGGAGGAGCCGAGCATGCCGCAACAAGCCGCGTACAAGTGGAATGAAACGAGCGTGGACCTTGTGGTTTCCAACAGTAGCGCATCGCGCGTTGTGGCGTTCAAGAATGTGGAATACTTCTTCTCCAAGGTCAAGGTCACTGGACTCAGCACGGGCACGCTCAAGAGGCTGTACGATGCGGGCATCGATACTGTAGGCAAGGTGTTGACCGTGGACGAGGGTGCATTGCTGCGCATCGACGGCTTCAAACAAAAGTCTGCGAGCAACGTGGTGAATGCCATCAAGGAACGCTTTGCAGACATAGATCCCGTCGTGTTGATGGGGGCAAGCAACGCATTTGGTCGCGGCATTGGGGCAACGCGAATTGCACAAGTGGTCCAACAGTATCCGGCACTTGTGACTGACGACAAGTTCTCCCCGACATTCGAGCAACTCACCGCTCTCCCCGGGTTTGAGGCAAAGACCTCTGCGCGCTTCATTGAGGGCCTGGGCATGTGGCGCGCCTTTGCAAAGGAAAATGGCCTTGTGCGCTACATCAAATCAAAAACGCCGGCACCCGGGGTTGCGAAAAAGGCAAAGCAAAATGAGCAGATCTTTGAGGGGACGGCATTCTTGTTTACGGGCGTCCGGAGCAAAGATGCCGAGGCGTTCATCCTATCTCGTGGGGGCGTGGTCAAGAGCTCCCTCAGCAAGAGTGTAGACATCCTCATTTGCAAAGATCCGGACACGCCCAAGGTGCAAAAGGCCCGCGATTTGGGTGTGAAGACCGTCATTACTTTGGCGGAATTCAACAAAAAGTACGATGTCGCTGGTGTGTAGGGGGCATATAAGGCTATGTTGTAATACTACTTACCAGCAATGGCGAGCTGTCTAGTGCTCCACGCGCCGCTGGACTGTGACATTCGAGCGGAATTGCTGGAAGCCTCAAAGCGCCGTAAGATGGAGTCGCCCTGTCCTACCGCCTTGGAGCTGACGAACGACAGCGTGACTATTTGCATGGACCGCAGCCTGTTGAAGCAAAAGTACAGGGGGGACGTAGATGCCGCCTTCAGATGCGAGGTCCGCCCACTGTTGTGGGAGACGTCTAGGCGGTCGTAAGTGGCGGGCTTCAAATGTACATAGCCGCGTGACTTCGGCTTTCAATCTGTTTTTTAATGTACTTGTTGATGACGACCTCATCAATAGTGATGGGCAGCTTGACCTCGTCGGGGCTCAGCAACAGGTTCAGGTTGAGGTTGCTGAGGATGCACTCTAGTCCGCGCTTCAGGTTGCGCACACCCTGCTCCTCTTCGACGCGGTTGGCAATCATATATCTCAGGGTTTCCTTGGTGATGACTATGTCCTTTTCATCCAACTTGAACTGGTCTAGCAGCTCGGGAATAAGGTATTGTTGCGCAATGACGATCTTCTCATCAATTTTGTACCCATCGGTCTTGATCTTGACCATGCGGTCCTTTAGAATGGGGGAAATTACAGACTCGTCGTTGTATGAAAATATGATCAGACAACGCGACAAATCAAAATCTATGTCTGAAAAATATTTGTCTTGAAACTTGTCGTTTTGCGTACTATCGGTCAGGTGGATCAGGATGTTTGTGATCTCATCTCCCTTGTACGTGAGACTGACCTTGTCTAGCTCATCAAAGTACAGCACGGGGTTCATGTAGCGCGCCTTCATCAAGATGTCGACAATGCGGCCCCACGTGGAGCCTTCGTAGGTGTAAGAGTGCCCATCCAAGAATGCGCCGTCCGAGGCACCACCCAGCGCCAGAAAGGCAAAGGGTAGGCCGAGGGCTTTGCAGATGCCATTCTTGACCAACGACGTCTTGCCTAGACCCGCTGCGCCGTGAATGCCAATGACGAGGCCCTTGGACTCTGGATTAGAGATCCACTGAGCGATGAGGCGGATGATGTGATCTTTAGCCTCTGTGTGACCGTACACCGTGTCATCAAGCGTTTGCTTCACCCCCTTGATAAAGTTGCGGATGTCTTCAATAGAGGATGACTTGGTGATGGGCAAGTTTTTGTACTTGCCGATGGGAACCCTGCACAACGACTCAATCCAATTGGACACCTTGTAATGTTCTGCGGAGGATTCGTCCATGTCGTAGACATACTTGAGCTTCTTGATGGCAATGGCCTTGACCTTGTCGTCGATGTTGGAAAGCAGGATCTTGAAACGAAGGGGAACGTCTTCCTCGTTCATGTCCTTGATCCTGGCTTCGAGGTCAGCGACGAGTCGTTTCTGATCCTCTGCCAACTTGTTGTAAAACGCCTTTTCATTTGGGTCGTAATACTTGAGCTCGGGGTTGTTAAAGTCAGAGCCCGAGCGCTTCCTAGATGTGACGATTTTAACCTTCTTTTTAGGTTGGGTGCTAGATTCAGTCTGTTGGGTATCTGCGTCTGCGTCTGCTTCGGCGTCCGCTTTCTTGACAATGTCCTCCAAGGTGCTCAAGAGCAACTTCTTGTATTCCTTGGAGGATGGGGGCTTGGACATTTCTGTGAGCTCTACTCTTGTTGGAGATACAATCGGAGCTTAAATGTTTTCAATGCCCTTCACTAAAACACCGCCCTCAGCATGGCGAAGACAGTGATCGCAATCCACTTTGACACCCTCAGTGGACCCGAAATTACAGAGTTGCTTGAGAGACAATTAGCAGCCTCCGGGTCGAGCGGTGTCGAACGAAGCGTGTTTCTAGCAGAACCGGGAACCCAACCCTACCGCATGTACGCTCATTTCTCAAGGCAGCTTCCGTATGGGTCAAAGGTGGTTGATGCAATTGGGCTGGCGGACCACGGTGCAACCGCCCTAGCTTTGTCTTGCAATTCTAGTGTGCACGTCGTGACATTGAAAGATTCAGTCCAGTCACACCTTGACGCAGTTGCCATCGTAGTAGAGAACACATCGGTCATCGAGCAGCTTGTGTCTACCTTGGAATACACCGGGATCATTTTAGCACACGGCATTAACAAGGATCTAGACGCAAAGCAGTTTTGGAGGAGAATCCCTCACCAACATTGCGACATTTCAAACTACGGACATCATCAAGGCACGGGTGTCGTTGTTTGTGATACAGCGACTTGTGACGTCCACTTTCCCGTGTACCGCCTCGGCAACATGGTAGACACGTGGTACGCGCAGGCCTTTATGTCCCTTGACGAAAAAATGCGGTTCCAAGATGCCCGCATGATTTACTTCCACTATGCAAAAAACACCTTTGGAGAGCACCTTGGATTGCACAAACCCAAATGCGTCCCGGACTCGTTGCCGCCGCATTTTTCAAAGACGCTCCACAACTGGTGGTGGATGCATTACCAAAACTACATAGACTTGCATCCGCATTTTACAGAGAGTTTGAGGCATGCCATCGCAAGCTTCAAGCCACGGCTCCCCAAACCCAGTACATTCCGGACCTGCGTCGTGCATTATCGCATTGGTGATTACCTAAAACACAACGCGGTACTAGCGATCGAGGACTTGATTGCTGCCATCCAATTGTTCAAAAAAACGCCAGACAGGTTTGAAGTGTTGTCAGGTGGCATGCAGCACTTGACCAACGCGCGGTTGCGCGCAGAGAGCGTTGTGTGCTTGGAAAAGCTCGTGCGACTTCTTAGGGTACAGTTTCCAAATGCAGAGATTGTCACCGTTGACGCGGGGAGCCCCGATGATGACTTTTTCAGGATGGTCAGTGCGCCGATGTTGTTGGCGGGGAACAGCAGTTTTGCGATCATGGCAGCAGTTGCAAACAAAAACCAAAGGCTGACGCCGTCAAAGCTGGACATGGGAAGCACTGGTGGCGCCGTACCAATACACGTGTTTGAAGGATGGCGCACTTACCCTGTCGCAGCTTAGGTGAAACGATTTAAGTCCGTTGACTGCGTAAAACACAAAATATGCTGACGTTGAAGGTGGGTTTGAGACCTGCGCCCAAGTACGAGTATGCGCAGCGTCGCGCGCGTGTCAAAGCAAACGCGGCCTCGCCTGTTGCGCTGCCTGAATACGTTGACATGTGCACACGGTACCTGTGTGACCGCCAAGACCTCAGCTGTGCGCAAACGCTGTTGGTGCCTCCGCTAGAGGAACAACGCTACATTATGACGGCCATGCACAAGGTCGCGATGGAAACCGACATCGAGGGTCTGCAGGCTGTGTTCATAAAGTTGTTGATCCACCATGACACGGACGCGGTGTCAAGGTTGGTCGAGCTGGTGGCAACGCACAATGCCGTTTCAGAAAACATCCGCCACATTGTCGAATACTCAAACTCCTTGCCCATCCACTTTAGCTCTCTTTTTACTGCGTAAACACACTTAAAAAATTTGATCCACAAATATTTCTCAAGGTTAAAACAAACCGGAAGGATGTCGTTATACAAGGAACTCGCTTACGACAACGATAACGACATTGATACGGTCAAGAGCATCCAGTTTTGTATCTTGAGCCCCGAGGACATCGAGAAACGTTCTGTTGCCGAGATCCTCACTACAGAGACGTACATTGGTACGGAGCCGGTCAAGAATGGCCTGTTCGATTCTCGCATGGGCGTCATTGACAACAACAAAGTGTGCAACACCTGTGAGCAACGCAACAATTTTTGCCCGGGTCACTTCGGACATATCCACCTCGCGAAGCCCGTCTACTACATCCAGTTCTTTGAGTATGTCCGCAAGGTGTTGCGGTGCGTGTGTTTCAGGTGCTCGGCGTTGCTGTTGGACAAGAACAGCCCTGAAATGCAGGCCATCCTCACCAAGAAACACTCGCGCATGAAACGGTTTGAGTTGATCTCCAAGCTGTGCAACAAACACCGGAAAAAGGTGTGCGATGTCGAGGGTGGGTGCGGTGCCAAGCGCCCAGACAGCATCAAGCGTGACAGCGTGCTCAAGATCGCGATGGAGTGGAAGGTCGATGGTCAAGAGGAGTCGAAGAAGGTTATCTTTGATGCGGAGGACGTCTTGCGCATTCTCGAGCGCATCAGTGACGAGGACGCGGAGGTCATGGGCTTTCATCGCAAGTACAACCGCCCAGAGTGGATGATTTGTACGGTTCTGCCGGTGCCGCCTCCGGCTGTGCGTCCGTCGGTGCGCACGGACACGGGTCAGCGCATGGAGGATGACTTGACACACAAGTTGTGCGACATCGTCAAGTACAACAACCTGATAAAGTCCAAGATCGAGAAGAATTGCACCAAGGAGCAGTTGGATGTCTACGTGGCGATGTTGCAATATCATGTCGCTACCCTTGTGGACAACCAGATATCCTTCCTGGGTCCTTCCACGCAGCGCACGGGGAGGCCACTGAGGTCCCTCTTTGAGCGGCTCAAGTCCAAGGAGGGCCGCATCCGTGGCAATCTCATGGGTAAGCGCGTTGACTTTTCGGCACGCACGGTTATCACACCAGACCCCAACATCAGCATCGACGAGATTGGTGTGCCCGTTCGCATTGCGATGAACCTCACGTTCCCAGAGGTGGTCAACGAGCACAACATCGAGTACCTCACGACGCTCGTCCGGAATGGCCCAGACAAGTACCCCGGCGCCAAGTACGTCAAGAAGAACAATCCCTTTAGGACGATTCGTTTGAAGAACATGGACACCTCGACGCTCACACTGGAGGTGGGCGACCGCGTGGACCGCCACCTGATCAACGGCGACTATGTGCTCTTCAATAGGCAGCCCTCGCTGCACAAGATGAGCATGCAGGGCCACAGGGTGCGCGTGATGCCGTTTGACACCTTCAGGCTAAACGTTCAAGTTTGCAAAAACTACAATGCTGATTAACTCGTCGAAGTCAGCAACAGGTGGGGTTAAAAGCCTGTAACCACCTAGTGTGAAGAATTTCAAGTGAAGGCTTAAATATTACGTGCACACGTAGGAATATGGGTGAGAAAGTCTGCCGCAAGTGCAGTCAAGCGCTGGATACAAGGTACTATCAAGTGCGGTGCAACAAAAAAAGAGGGACATCTCATGTATCCAACATTTGTGTGTTCTGCGAACGGGAATACGCAAGGTTGAACATGAAGGACAAATACCAAAAGAAGGGGCCAAGGCAACCATCTACGATTGACGAAGAATATGCCATTCAATATCACGAGAGGAAGGCCAGAGCAAATTCATCGTCAGTTGAAAAAGAGAAGCGCCCAGTCTCAAACGATAAAAATCGTGAAGCCAAGCTTGAGCGTTCAAAGAAATACAAGCAAGAAAACAAGGACAAGGTGAACGCAACACGGCGAAAGTATACCGCCATCATCATGCAAGATCCCATCCAAAGGCTGAAGCGAAACATCAAATGCCAACTACTCTGTAAGATCCGGAAGACAGCTCCATCGTCTACATATTTTGGCGTAAATGTCAACTTCATCAAATCGTGGTTGGAATTCAACTTTGCAGATGAGATGACATGGAGTAATTACGGATCATATTGGCAAATTGACCATACCATTGCTATTCACCTTTGGGATCTCACTTGCGAAGATGAACAACATGCATGCTTCAACTGGAAGAACATGATGCCCCTCGAAAAACAAAAAAACGCCAAGAAGTCCGCACAGTTGGTACCTATCCGCGTTCTCTTACAAGAACAGCGCTTGCGGCAATTCTTTCATTGCCGACAACTTCCACAAGAAGAATTGCTAGAATATGTGCACAAGTATAGCGAAAAATACAAAAGCCTTCTACCTGAATTCTTCATGCGACACGCTCAAATTGCGGGAAACCCCTAAAGCCCAAGCTACCAACGCGCCGGAGGAAACTCGCGGTGTGGACCCCGGGTAATGACCGGCTCCAATGGTAAAAACGCTTGGGATGCAACAATGGGCAATCCGCAGCCAAGCTCCTAAGGGCGACTTCACGGCAAGCCTATGGAGAAGGTTCAGAGACTATATGGGTGTGGGTCCGAGCGGTCTAGCCAACCGCTGTGAGGGCTTAAGATATAGTCCGGCCGGCAGTGAAAGCTATCGGAATCTCCGTTCGACGGAGACGAAATGAATATACATGTTCCCCAATCCCTACAAACCCGCAACGAGTTGGTCCAGCTCGCGGCGGTGCCCACACAAATCATCACTCCCAAGGATAGCAAGCCCATTGTGAGCATCGTGCAAGACGTCGCTCTGGGCGTGTACAGGATTTCAAAGGACATTGTGTTCCTGAGCGAGAAGCAGATGATGAATTTGATGTGTCCCAACCCCAAGTTCAACGGCACCCTCCCTGCCCCGTCGGTGGTGAATGGACTCGTCAAGCGGTGGTCTGGCCGCCAGGCGCTGTCTGCGACCTTGCCGACCAACGTCAACTACCGCGGTGCCAACAAGTCGTTTGATGAGAAGAAGGCGGACGACAAAGAGAACTTTGTGGTAATCGAGAACGGCGAGATCAAGCAGGGTCGCCTGGACACCAAGGTTTATCAGGACCGCACCAAGGGTCTCGTGCACTCCATCTTCAACGAGTATGGTCCTGAGGAGACCCGCCAGTTCTTTGACAACACGCAGCAACTCATTTGCAATTGGTTGGTGCTGAATGGATTCAGCGTGGGCATTTCGGACCTGGTGGTGGACGATGACACCAACGCATCGTTGAAACAGATCATCAGTGACATGAAGGTCAAGGTGTACGACATCATGCGCGACATCCACATGAAGCAGTTCCAAAACAACTCGAGGAAGAGTGAGAACGACAACTTTGAGGAGGAGGTCAACAAGCTGCTGAACGACGCCATCAACAAGGCGGGCAAGGTTGGACTGGAGAAGATTGATGACCTCAATAACCGCATGATCAACATGATCAAGGCGGGCGCCAAAGGTAACACTGTGAATATTTCACAGATGATTGCTTGCCTCGGCCAACAAAACATCGACGGCAAGCGCATTGCGTATGGCTTTGACAGCCGCACGCTGCCCCACTACACCAAGTACGACGACGGCCCCGACGCCCGCGGATTTGTGGAGAACTCCTTCATCAAAGGCCTCACCCCCCAGGAGTTCTTCTTCCATTCGATGGGTGGTCGCGAAGGTCTTATTGATAAACTGCTTGTCAATAACAGGGAGCGTGAAAAGCGTGTTACTCCCTAGTGTTGGGTTCACCCCCAACGCGACACTACTGGATGCGGGAAAGTCCTTAGAGCTCTATCTACCACTTCTGACGGGGAAACCCACAGAAGGACCACGGTTAATGGCCGTACCCAATGGTAACAACGATAGAGATTGGATAATCCGCAGTAGACCACCTTGCTTCGTCATGATCAGAAGTGTGGAGGTCTATTCAGAGAACGCCAAGTAGTGGGTCCGAGCAAGCTGATCACTTGCAATGAGGGCTTAAGGTACGTTCCGGCCCTTTGTGAAAGCAAAGGGGTGCCCCCGACGGCAGTTAAGACGTCCCAAACGGGATATATCCAACGTAAACTCGTCAAGGCCATGGAGGACTGCAAGGTGTCTTATGACATGACGGTCCGCAATGCCAATGGGAATATCATCCAGTTCCTCTACGGCGAGGATGGCATCGACGCCATCAAGATTGAGAACCAACCGCTTCACTACGTGTCCATGTCCCCGGAGAAGATGGAGCAGGAGTACCTGATCACCTCGCAAGACGATCTCTCGGTCGTGTTGTCGCCCGAGACCATCCGCCAACTGAAGCAGATGGCCGGGTGGCAGGAGCGCGTGTTCCAGCACTTCATGCAGCTCCACGAGGACCGCGAGTACTTTATCAAAAAGATGTTTGGCGGTGAGCAGGAAACTTCAGTACTGTACCCCGTCAGCTTCACGCGCATCATCAACAATGTGCACTCTTTGTGCAAGACCTTCAATGTGGACGGCGTCATGAGCGACTTGACGCCAGTGTTCGTCTTGGACGAGATCGACAAATTGTGCGCTGAGGTGTTTGTGTCTCGCATCGACAAGGGCACCAAGCTCTTTGAGATGCTCGCGAGGTTGTACCTGTCCCCCAAGCAGATGATCTTCAAGTATGGCTTCGACATGGCGGCCTTCAAGCAGGTCGTACAGCAGGTCAAACTGCGCTTCTTTGACAGCATTGTGCACCCCTCGGAGATGGTGGGTGTCGTTGCAGCGCAGAGTATTGGTGAACCTCTATCACAAACAACCCTAAACAGCGTCGAGTGGAACACAGAGCTGCTACTGGATGTCAACGGCACTCTAAAGCGAGTACGCATTGGAGAGTATGTAGACGACGTCTTTGACCACATCGATCAGGCACAACTGGAGAGCCACCCGAACGACACGTCCTTGGGATGGATCAAGGAGCGCAATGTCAGGATCTTGTCTTGTGACACTCATGGACAGGTTTCTTGGAAGCAAGTGGAGGCGGTCACCCGCCATCCAGTGATCAACAAAGATGGCTCCAACACCCTGATCAAGGTGACTCTCAACAGCGGCCGCCAGGTGACGGCCACAAAGGGCCACTCCTTCCTGAAAAGGGTCGACAATGAGATCGTGGGTGTGGATGGCGACGCTCTTAGTGTCGGCGACTACTTGCCCGTCTCAACCGTCCTCCCCACAAAGGACGTGCCGAGCGCATCTACAGACGAAGCCGCGTGCCTCTTGATCGGCGAGAGCTTGGCAGAAGACACGGAGGTCCTCCAACGTCTGCCCGCCGAACTCTTGGCCGCTCCTGACGCTTGCTTGAAGAGCGTAGTCAGGGGCTATTTCTCGGCTGCTGGCGATGAAAGGTGTTCAACACACAAGGGTGTTTTGGAAGACATCCAGCAGATCCTCACCAAATTTGGGATCAAGACAAACGTCACATCGTCCCGGGGAAGGTTCTCATTGGTTGTCCAAGATGAACTCAAGTTCCGCGACGTGTTCAATATGAAGGGCAATACCACCGTCCATAGAGACTGCTCTGCAATGGACGTCATTCCAAACGTGGTGACCAAGCAGTTCGGGGACATCACCATCCAACGGTATCTCATCGATGCCTACCTGGATCAGTGTGACAACGACGAGGACCGCGACGTTCTTGAAAGGTTGAAGCTAGAGCAAGTGTACTACGACAAGATTGTGTCCATCGAGGAGGTCGCCAATGCATATCCTTACGCATACGACCTCACCGTGGCAGACACGCGCACATTCAACACGTTCAATGGCGTCACGCAGTTTGACACCTTCCACCTTTCGGGTGTGTCCTCGGCGTCCAAGGCAGTCAGAGGTGTGCCGCGTATCGAGGAGCTCACGCGCGTGACTAAGAATGTCAAGGCACCCTCCATCGTCATCTACCTGAAAGAGCTCTATTCCAAGAGCAAAGAGAAGAGCATGGAGATCAAGAACAAGATCGAGACGACCACCTTCCGGGACATCTTCAAGTGCTCCAAGATCTACTTTGACCCGGACGACAGCACCACGTCCATCGAGGACGACGACCGCATCGTGGGGTTGTATAAGGAGTACCAGCTGTTGGACGAAGACTGCGACCGCAGCGTGTCCCCGTGGCTGTTGCGCTTGGAATTGGACCGCAGCAAGATGCTCGACAGGGGCCTCACTATGATCGACCTGCACCACGCGCTGCTCAACCACTTTGGCAACCGCGTGAAATGCATGTTCAGCGATGACAACGCGGCGAATCTGATCTTCCGCATCAAGCTCTACGAGGACGTGTCCGAGAGTGCCAATGACATGTTGACCGACCTCAAGGCTATGGAGAGCACGATCCTGGAAAACGTGATCCTCAAGGGCATCGAGAAGCTCAACAAGGTGGAGATCCTCAAAAGGGAGCGCCTGGCGTACGACGATGATACCCGCACCTTCCAAAAGGCGCACGAGTGGTGTCTGGACACGGACGGTACCAATCTCGTGGAAGTGTTGGGCCTACCCTACGTGGACGCTACGCGCACCGTGTCAAACGACGTCAACGAGGTGTATCAGATCTTTGGCATAGAGGCAGCGAGGCAGTGTCTCTACAATGAGATCTACTCAGTCATCAAGGACGCCGAGGCCCACGTCAACTTCAGGCATTTGTCCCTGCTCGTGGACACGATGACTTCCAAGGGCACGCTGATGTCCATCGACCGCCACGGCATCAACAAGGGTGATATCGGCCCACTGGCCAAGTGCTCGTTCGAGGAGGTCAATGACGTGCTCGTCAAGGCGGGAGTGTTCTCAGAGCTGGACCGCGTCAATGGCGTGTCGGCCAACATCATGCTGGGGCAGATCGCGCCATGTGGCACCGGTGACACCGAGATTCTGATAGACGAATCCAAGCTGCGCGACTCCATTTCAAAATCCGCCGACCTGCCGCGGCCGGCTTGGGAGTTGGACGACTTGGACCTGGCCAAGGAAGAGATTTGTCTCGCGGACAACTTCCGGCTGGACTTTGCAGTGCCTGAAATCGATCCAAGCATACAGAAAAAGAAGGTGTAGTGGCGGCGCGAGTATTTTGTGGCCTTACTTCAAATGAGCGGGGGCGAGGACACGACGACCCTTGCTTTTTATTCATTGGGTGCGATCATCGTCAGTGGCGTCACTCTATACATCTACCACTTTCACATCGATCCCTACAAAAATATCGAGCGTTTTTACTTCAAGAACTCCAAAGTGGAGTACGCAGCATTTAAAGCAGCACACTCCGTGCTGATGCTGTCCATGATCCTGAGCGCGCGGTTCCTGCTGTTCAAATGGGTTCCAAGTAGTATTGCCGGCAAGAGTCCTTGACGCCTTGCAGCACGTCTCCAATTTCTTTTTCGGACATCACAAAGTTGTTGTTTTCGTCCTTTGTGATCACACTGTAAACATCATGTCCGCTGGCCGTCGTCTGGAACAAGAAGACATAATCTTTACTCGCCACATTCGGCTTGATGCACTTGATCCCATTGGGGTTGCGCAACGTCTTTCTTGCAAAGACCATCACGTTCACGCGCAAGAGGTTTGCCAGAATCAACACCTCAAACTCAGAGGGCCAGTACTCGGAGTCCTGGAACACTTGCAGCGCGTCAGACATTGTTGGCGCCCGCTTGCTTTTAGAGAGCGCCGCAAAGCTGGGATTGTAGGCCTTCAACTCGGCCAAGATCTCTGTGTGGCCCCTGGAGTTCCATTCAAGTGCCAGGCGGTTCTCCACCAGCTTGAGCACGGTGTTGCGGTCTACAACGGCCCGCGCATTTTTCAGGTGGTTGACCTGTGCAAAGATGTCCAGCAGATACTGCGGACTTTGGGCCTCTGGGCTGTTGATGCGGAATGCTTTCATTTCCTTGTTAAAGGGGTAGGGCATGGTCCGCCACTCCTCGCTCAGCACGTTTTTCTTAGTGACGGTTTGCAAAGAGTCGGTAACAAAGTCTGTGACTACATTGTCTAGGTAGGCGTATGGATTGCGCACGGACAACATCAGCTCGGAGGCCTTGCCATCCGTCACCTCTTCCTGGGTAAAGACGAGCTCGGAAACAGCGGCATTGACCCGCTGCTTGAGGCGGCGGTTTGCCCGGGCTCGGACCTTTGTCCTCAAAATGGCGTCCACAATCTTGCCAATGAAGAGGTCGATGTCCCGCTCTGGCGCCTGCAGCATGCACCTCCCCATCGTCCAAGTGCACACACCGGAGCAAGTGTGTTTCCTCAATCCGGAGCAGGGCTTGGACGGCAGGGGCGCGTCACGCGAAGCGGGTGCGGTGGCGTTTTCCCGGGCCAGAGCAAAACGTTTCACCAGGTCCCGGACCATATCCTCCAACTTGCCACGCTGCTGTAGTTCCCGCAGGCGCCTCGCCGTGTCCACGACGCCGGGGTCATTTTGGAGCGCGCCCAACACCTCGGACTTGAGAATGCTGAACAACGCCTCCCTATGTTCCTCGCTATTGATAAACACCGTGCGGGCATCGTCTTCCTCAAAGCCAATGAACACATTGAGGTTGTCTAGGTAGGACGCTTCCGGAATGCGCTTCTTTTGCAAGGGAACGACGGTGTCCTCGTGCATCACGAATGCCAAGACCTCCTTGTCCTTCTTGCCTTCCGCAGTCTCGTACAACACCTTTTTGATCTTGTATGCACTGTCTTTTGTCAAGTCGTGGAGTGTCTTGAACATCTCGGCCGCCTCCGCCCAATCTTCCGTGTCTTTAACGTACTTTCGCAGCTCTGACACAAAGACAAACGTTGCATTCTTTTCCAAGATGGGCGGCTGCTTGCGGACGGGCACAAAGAGGCCGCCCTGCATGACAAAGCCATGCAGACTGAAATCGTAGTTGAGGACTTGGAAGCGCACCTTTTTCTTCATGGCCATCAGATAAGCCCGCAGCGTGCGCGCATCCGCACCCTTGAGTTTGTTTTGGCCGTCATTTCCGGACCCGGTCTCGTACGCATCAATCAGGGCGGCGATGGTCGGACTATCTTCCGCGACGAATTGGGATTGCTGGCCAGCATGCGTCACGCGCACGAGCGGCTCATAAAAGTGCCCGCCCTGTTTGACCAGGAAGGCATAGGGCTTGTGCGGGCGCAGATTAGCGGCGTCGTGGGCGCATACAACGAAGGCGTCACTAGAGTCTGACTCTATCACGACGATGTTGAGGCCCTTGGGATTGAGTTGCTCGCGGTTGAACAGATCAAGGAGGACGCTGTCTTGCTTTGGCACCGCCGGGTCTTCCAAGTACACCAAGAAGTTTTGGTATGCGTTGTAGATCAGAAACTCGCGAAGCATGTCTTTGTGTGCAGGTTTGCTATTGTCAAACGTCGTCGCGCTGAGCATGTGTTCTCTGAGGCTGTAGAGGTTGAAGGCCGACACGTAAGTCTTGTTGGTCAAGATCCACGCCCTGAACTTTGAGTAGTGTTGCGGGTCTTTGAGCGACTTGGTTTCGTCGATGAAACTGCTGCAGAGCCGGCCGCCGTTGAGCGTGAGAAACTGCGCTACGGTCAGGTGCTTCTTGATCGACGCAAGCAAGTTCTTCTTGCCAAGGAGGTATTCCACGCCCGCTACGAGAAAATCATGTGTCGACGTGGCAGGCACACCCCGGCGCACAAAGCAAGCTGTCTCTTCGGTGATGAATCCCGTGGCCTTGCTGCCGGAGCCGCAGTGTTTGTCACCAAAGAAGGCTGCCACAGGATTGGGCACCAGCCCCAGGCGACCTGGCTCGAGGGGGTATTGCGCGCCCAGAATGTAGCGCGCGGAGGCCTTTTCGCTGTCTTCTGCGGGCTGCGTGTTTCCGGCGGCGTTGTTCTTGCGGGACGTGTCCGACCCCACGCATTTGGCAATCTTTTGTTGGTGGGGATTGTTCGCCTTGGGGCCTTTCAAGAAGCAACATGGCAAGCACTCCTGGTTCATGCCATAAAATCCGACGTACCGGGGCTTGAGCTTGCCTTTGCCATCCATCCAGTAGTCTGCGCGCAGGTCGATGACGGGCTCCGCCACACCCGGGCACACGCTGCCCTTTTCAACAAATTGTTCGTAGGTCATGCTGACCTTGCTCAAGGGACACCATATCTCTGGGCAAATGTAGATGTTGCGCGACTTGGACTTGGGGTTGTACCCATAATCAATAAAGTTGGTGTAAGAACCCTGGCTCACGGCGTCGATGTGTCGTTTCTCCTCCTCGGTGATGACAATGGGCTGGCGCTTGTCAACTTGTTGGCACTTGCGTGAATAGGATGCCTCCCCAAAGAGGTTTTGGTCCGCATACTTGAGCCTTTCCAAAACGTACCTGGAGCGGTCGGTAGTGTCCTCCACGCTCGGTTCTTTTTGTGCTTCTTCCGCGGCTGCGTCGATGTTTTTGGGGGTTTCGGGTTGGTCTTCTACCACGTCATCAAAATTGACATCCCCGAGGTCAAACTCGTCATAGGTATCCTCCAACAGGGCATCCGAGTCCAAGTCTCCGAGGGTGAGCGCATCGTCGTCGCCGTCCTCTGCAGCAACGTGCACCAGAGCATCGTAATCCTTGGCAACTTTGGCATCAAATTGTTTGCCCTTGCCTGCATTGCCCAACAAGAATTGGACGAGCTTGTTGATTCGCTTTTGGTAGACAACATCGGTCACGCCATCCACCACAACCTTGTACGCAACGCCCGCCTTTCTCAATTTGATCGTCGCGCCCGTGGCATCTTTAGGGCGCAAATAGAACTGCCACCCAATCTGGTTTGCCGCTGCCTTTTTAGCCACGCTCCTCCACTTGTCCACCTCTGACCGCGCCCCTTCCGGCGACATGAAAAAGTTGGCTTGCAACTTTTCCACGAGCAGGGCGTCGTCGAGGGCGTGATTGCGGTTGAGGAATTTGACAACGTTGCTCAAATTAGAATAGTTGTCGATGCGCTTGTAGGACAACACGAGTGTATCTGGTCCCTCCGTTGGGACGTCTTCCACTGCCAAGTATGGGAAAAGTTCGCCGGCAAACTCCCTCAGCTGCCGGATGCCGGGGGTGTTGGTTTTGCACTCGACCGTCGCGCTTGTTACCAAATTGACCAACTTGACGTTGGTGTCTGTCCTCAACCAGAAATTGCGCTCGATGCTCCCAAATGCGACGCCTAGCTCGGGCACGACTTCCTTGATGTGCTGCAACACGCCGTTCACTGCGGCCAAGCCTTTGGTGACGACGTCTTCAAAGCTGTTGTCTAGCGCCTTTTGGCTGTGGAACTTGACGTCGACGTGATAATCTGGGTAGAGGATCACGGTGGCAAACTTGGTGTTACTTGTGAAAAGCGCTCCGCTGGAAGGCGCTGCGCTGGAAGGCGCTACGCTGGAAGGCGCTACGCTGTAAGGCGCTACGCTGGAGGGCGCTGCGCTGTAAGGCACCTTGAACGTGATGCTCTCGCGCACCGCTACTGGGTGTCTGGGCTTGACCAGCTCAATCCAAGTGTCGATGTCGCTTTGTGGGATAGTCTTGATCGCCTCGTTGTGCATCCTGTAGGTCTTGTTGCCCAGGGCATTGATAAACTTCAAAAAGGGCAGCTCCGGGGAGGCGTGCATCCTTTTGAACACCTCGTCCAACGTGGGCTCGACCCCTGTCGATGCGCCTTCGTTGCACCGCAAGTGCATGAACCCAACGCGGCAGTCCATGTTGAACTGGGACGCCTTGGGCGCAAAGGCGCTCACCTCGGCACACACGCCGTCCGTCGCCTTGACAACCTCGTCAGCAGCGGGCGAAGCCACTTTGGCGCGGTAAAAGTAACCCGCAGCTTCTTCTGGGACGGCATCCCGCAATGCCACATGGATCGTGTTGTGCCGCACCCGGAACGTTTCCAAGAGCTTGCTGGCGTCGTACAGGTTCTCCACCATATCCAGTTTGCTATTGCGCTCGACCCCAAAGGGCACTATGGGTCCAAAGTACATGTACCCGGCGTCCAAGCGCTTGAGCTCCAAGGGTTGGAGTATGTGTGTAATGTCCAGCTTCTTCATGAAAGTGGCCACGCCTTCCACAGAGGTAGCGTCTGTGAGCGCGGGAACGTTCTTCCGGCCAAGCAAGTGTCCCAAAGACTCTGTGACCTCCGCCGGGCTGACTGACTTGTCGCCCCCGCGGCACAGGTGCGTGGCCAAGCCATACCTCCAAACTGGGTTGTGTGGAGACACCTCGCGTTCGATCCACGCATAGAGATCTTGCTCGTCCAGACCAAGGTAGGTCGCAATCTTCTTTTTCACCATGGACACGTTGTCGTCGCGGTAGATAGTCTCGCTAACGTACTCGGCTCCTTGCTGCCACGCCAGTTTGTTCTTCCAGTTTTGACCGAACGCCGCTTGGAGGGCAGTGACGTCTTTGGCATCAAGGGCCTTGCCTTTCTTCACCTTGTCGAGCAACACTTTGGTGATCCCGGGGGTGCGCCCAATGAACACGTACGTGTCTTTCTTGGTACGAGATTGCCAAACGCACACTTTGTACACATGCGTCTCTTGGATGGCACGACACAACTCGTCCATTTAATGTACATAGACAAGAAAAAGAACACAATGTACATAGACAAGAAAAAGAACACAATGTACATAGACAAGAAAAAGAACACAATTGGGAGAAGGGGCTGTGGGCGGCTTGGGGCGGGCTACTTGCAACAAGGAAACCATCGCCTCTTGTTGACGCGGACGCCTCCCTTGCAAGCCAACACTACCGTATCGATGGTTGAAGAGAGCACCTCGGGGTTACTCAACATGGTCAGCAAAAAAGCCACGACGGGCTTGGGGAAGTTTTGGGGCCGATCCGCCAGCTGCTCCAAGATGCGCAGCGCCATCTGCTTTTTCTCAGCACCGGCCATCGACGCCGGTACGGCTTCTTCTATGATCTCCAGGCACGCTACCAAAAGCGACATGCCGCAATCCAGCTTTTGCTTGCTCGCCACCTCGAACGGTGACCACATCTGCACCAGGCGATTTGCTATCGAACTCTCCATTTCACGCTCTAGGCCGCTGTGTCCTTAAGTGCGGAATTCAAATCACAGAGCTGCGGATGGTGATGCCGCAATAGGGTGTGGGCTTTTCTTTGAAATCGATTTTGGTGTAGATGCCGATTTCGACGGCCTCCTTGAGGAGGATTTGAAAGTTGTCCCAAAACATCTTGGTGTGCCCAATCTCGTGCGTCATGATGTGCCCAAGCTCGTGAATGGCGGGGTACATCACGACGTTTTTGTCCACAAAACTGTTGTCCGAATTACGGATGCAAATCACCAGCTTCTCGCCCTTGTTCACCGAGTAAGAGGTGTACCCCGAGTCAGGCGAGCCCTCGCTCATGGCGTCAGGGTTGTAGTTCTTCACCAGCCTCTTGATGTCCTCAGAGTCGGGGTACCTTTCCTTCATGTGACTGATGAGCGCCATCAAGTCGCGGTTGATTTCCGCAAGCATGTTGGCGGCAATGTGCTTGTCCGGCAACGAACGCACGAGGTACTTACGGTTGTCAACATCGGATTTGAAGTACTCCACTTCAGAATTGAGTGCATTGTTGGCATAAATGCCAAGCATTAACACAATGATCACGAGTATGAAGATCTCAACAAAGGACATTGTCATCATACTAAGGCGCCACAAAATAAATGTCATCTGCCAAAAATTTGAACCGTTTAAAGGTCAATCCAGCAAATCATACACACACCGGGCTGCGCCATGCTGGTGTTCCAAGTGCTCAACTGGTTTGCGGCCGACGTGGAGGTAGACGATGGAGACTCGGGCGACGACGTGGACGACGCAGACGCCCCATACGATCCTGAGACATACTTCATCAAGATGTTTGGCGTCGACGCCAGAGGCCAGAGCGTGTCCGTGACCGTGTGCGACTTCGAACCCCATTTCTACATCAAGCTCGAGCGTGCGTGGAGCTTGCGACAAATCGAAAGTTTTGTAGAGGCGGTGCGCAGCAAAATGCAAAGGAAGTGGAGCCGAGCCAGTATCAACGCCCACGCGCTGTTCAAAAAAGACTTTTGGGGGTTCAGCAATGGTCGGACGTTTCCCTTCTTGCGCTTGGCCTTCAAGAGCGAGCGGGCGATGCGGGCGGCTGCGCGTGTGTTGAGCAAGCCGTTGGGCAAGATCCCGGGGCACACACAACGCTCCTTCAAATTGTACGAGAGCAACATCTCGGCGTTACTCAGGTTTGCCCACATCCGGGACTTGCCATCCGTGGGCTGGGTGCGGGTGGCAAACGAGAGGCGCGCAGAGGTCTTGCCTAGCAGGTGCAAGACGGATGTGCAGGTTAGCTGGAAGCACGTGGAGCCCGTAAAGGATCGCGACGACATCGCGCCTTTCGTCATCGCATCTTTTGATATAGAGTGCAACTCCTCTGACGGTGACTTTCCAGTTGCCCAAAAGGGATACCAAAAGATCGCGAATGATCTCTACAACCTGAATGCTGCACATGGTCCCGCCGAATTTGCAAAGCGGGCGGCAGCATTGGTGAGGGGCGCTTTTGAGAGCGGCGCGATCGTGCCATTTGGCGGCGTCAGTTTGAGCGCCATCGAAGACAAGATGTATCAAATTTCGGACCACGTCCGGGTGCTGGCATCCGGCGACACCGCCATGCTCAAGGTGGCCATGCGCGACAAGTTCCTGGACGTCTTTGAAAAGGGCGGATTGGAATGCTTTGAGCAGTGCGTGGCGTTTTTCGAAAAAGTCAGCGCAACCTCGACGTCCAGTGCGGCCTTGAGGCGGGCGGTCCACACCTGGCTGAAAAAATGCTTTGCGAGCCGACAAGCTCAGATGACCTTTGCGGCCAAAGGAAACCAAGAGGACATTGTTGAAGAGCTCGTGCGATACCTGCTCAAAGACAAGGATGCCGTCGTCTCCACGCTGGCAAAGTACTTGGATGCCACGCTGCCGCGCCTCAAGGGCGACGAGATCATCCAGATAGGCACGACTTTCCACAGGTATGGCGAGACCGAGGTCAGCCGCCGCGTGCTGCTGTCTCTGGGCGCGTGTGGTGCGGTCGCGGACACAGAGGTCGTCGTGTGTGACACCGAGGCCGAGTTGCTCACAAAGTGGTGCGAGATCATCGAGGAGACCGACCCCGAGGTAGTCACCGGGTATAACATCCTCGGTTTTGATTTTGCATACGTGTACGAGCGGGGCGTGGAGCTGGGGTGTGCGGAAGAGTTTGATCGCTTGGGCCGTTTGCTAGAGTTTGGCACCGCCTTCAAAGAGAGCAAGCTGTCCTCGTCCGCGCTCGGCGACAACATCTTGAGGTACCTGGACATGCACGGGCGGACGATCATAGATCTGATGAAGGTTGTGCAGCGCGACCACAAGCTGGACTCGTACAAGCTCGACGCAGTTGCCTCGCACTTTATGAAGATGAACAAGCACGATGTGTCTCCACAACAGATCTTCGATCTTTACAAGCGCGGCAACCCAGAGGACCGTGCATTGATTGCAGACTACTGCATCCAGGATTGCGCGTTGTGCAACAAGCTCGTGATGAAGCTAGAGATAATCGCCAACAATGTCGGCATGGCAAAGGTATGCAGCGTTCCGCTGAGCTACATCTTCATGCGCGGCCAGGGCGTCAAGATCTTCAGTCTAATTGCCAAGGAGTGCAAGGCCAAGGGATACCTCATTCCGGTGGTCTCAAAGGGGGACGACACAGAGGAAGAGGCGGAGGGCTATGAAGGCGCCATCGTGCTGGAGCCAAAGACGGGCATCTACATCGACACACCCATTGCGGTGCTGGACTATGCCTCGCTGTACCCGAGCAGCATGATCAGCGAGAACCTGTCCCACGATTGCCTGGTCTTGGACGAGAAATACGACAATTTGGAGGGCGTGGACTACCTGGACGTGTCTTACGATCTCTACGACCACAACGAGGAGGGTGAAAAGGTCAAGGTGGGCGAAAAGGTGTGCCGCTACGCCCAGCCCAAGAGCGGCGACGAGTCCACCAGGGGCATCTTGCCGACGATTTTGATGTACCTCTTGAAGCAACGTAAGCTGACGCGCAAGCGCATTGAAGCCAAACGCGTCACGATGGCAGATGGGCGGGCGCTCGTGGGCTTTTACAAGGACGGCGCGGTGTATGACTTTGCCGGACACAGCACGGCCGTGGACCCGGCCGAGGTGGCGAGCGTGGAGGACGCCTACTCTCCCTTTGAAAAGGCCACCCTGGACGGCCTGCAGCTGGCGTACAAGGTGACTGCGAATTCTTTGTACGGCCAGATGGGGGCGCGGACGAGCCCAATGTACCTCAAAGACATTGCGGCTTGCACGACCGCAACGGGGCGCAAAATGATCTTGTTGGCCAAGGACTTTCTGGAACAGCAGTACAAGGCGGACATCGTGTATGGCGACAGCGTCACCGGCAACACGCCCGTGGTTGTGAAGCGCCCGAATGGTCTGATCGATGTCGTTGCCATCCAAGACTTGGGGCAAGATTGGAGATGTATTGCCGACCGGCGCAGCTTTGTCAAGACGGGCGATGGCAAAGAGGAGGCGTTTATTGAAGCTATGGTATGGTGCAATGGCGAGTGGGCACAAGTGGCGCGCGTGATCCGGCATAAGACGCAAAAGGCCATTTACAGGGTCAATTCAGCGCACGGGAGCGTGGACGTCACCGAGGACCACTCGCTCATCGCAGAGGTTGGGGACAATGTCTCGCCCAAGGAGGTCGTCGTCGGCGAGACCCGGGTCGCGGGAGATCTATCCGGGATTGAGAATTCCACGCAGTGCTACGACCGCTTCTTCGACCTAGGCGTGCGCTTTGCCGAGATGGCAGACGTCCACCGGTGCGGCGAGGCTGCCTTTGCCCGGTTGAGGTCGGTGCTCAATGCGTGCGTGGCAACCAAGGCGGCGTTTGTGGATGGCTTTTGGGACAAGAGCGTGGGGGTGCTGCACACCTCCAGCCCGCGGTTTGCACAATACGTGTACTTGATAACAAAGTGCGTGAACCGGGCTGGCTACCAAACGTACGTCAGGCGGGACCCCGAGACGGGTGTGGTGATCCTGGAAAAAAGGTTGGCACTTTTGCCCATGGACAACGTCGTGGAATCCGTGACACGAGTGGCCAACCACGGCGAGTACGTGTACGACATCGAGACTACCGAAGGCGTGTTCCATGGCGGCGTTGGGGAAATGCTGTTGAAGAACACGGACAGCCTGTTTGTGCACTTTCCGGGAGCGACGGAAGACGCCCCTGAACTTAGGGGCGCGCTCGAGAAAACCATTGATCTAGGCAAGCATGCCTCCGATGCCATCAAGCCCATTCTCAAGCCGCCCCACGACCTCGAGTACGAAAAGACGTTTTGGCCGTTCATCCTCTTTAGCAAGAAGCGGTACGTAGCGAATCAGTATGGCACGGACCCCAACAAATTCAAGCAGACCTCCATGGGCATCGTGCTGAAACGCCGGGACAATGCCAACATTGTCAAACGCGTGTATGGCGGCGTGATAGACATCATCCTCAACAAGCACGACGTCGGGGCGTCGGTCAGCTTTCTGAGAGAAACTCTCGACGACTTGGTGCAAGGCAAGTTTCCGCTGGAAGAACTGATCATCTCCAAGACGCTCAAGGCGCACTACAAGGACCCGAGCCGCATCGCCCACAAGGTGTTGGCGGACCGGATCAAGGAGCGCAGTCCAGGCAGTGCGCCGCAAGTCAACGACCGCATTCCGTACGTGTACGTGTACAACCCCAATTCCAAGAAACTGTTGCAGGGCGATCGCATCGAGCATCCAGACTACATCCGGGAAAAGGGGCTCAAGCCCGACTACGAATTCTACATCACAAATCAGGTCATGAATCCGGTCTTGCAGCTGTATGCTATCGTGTTAGAGCAGCTCGAGGGCTACACATTGCCGGCGGACCACTGGGAACGCCTTGCTGTGCAGCTTGCTGGCGAAGGCAAGACGCCCAGCCAAGTCCGGGACCGCATCACGACCTTGCGTGAAAACGAGGTGAAACGCTTGCTGTTTGATCCCATACTGAAGCGCATTGCGGATGATCCTGAGCGCAAAATGCTGGTGAACAAATCCAATGGAAACCGGACCATCACCGAGTGGTTCAAGCCCAAACTACAACTGAAGCCGAAGAATTTGTAACTGAAAAGTAAATGGATCTGGAATTCGAGCTACGCGCGAGCAAGCGCAAGCTCTTCAATCGTTGCGGACTGGCAAAGGAAATGTACCGCGTGGAGGGCAAGCGGGTGTTCCTTTTGTTACGTTGGGACTTGCTCGTCATGTTTGGGACGAATACGCAACTTGTCGCTTGGGACAAGTATAGGGTCAAATATGTTCAAGACCTGCTCGAAAAACACTGTACGCCATTGTTGGAGTGCAAGACCCGTGTGATTGGGAGCCAAAGTCCCAAATCGGACATTGACATCAATATGACTTGCCCCAAGCACATCGAGGACGTGTTGGTTGCCATAAAATCCGATCACGACAGCCGGTTCAAGCGGTCGATGGAGGACATGTTTGATTTCAACGTGTACGCATCCGTGTTCAGGTATCTGAAGGACAAGTGCGAAATCGATCGCGTGGCGGCATGCTACCCCAGGTTCAAGTTGGGGATGCGCCAGCGCATGTGGAGCTTCTTGCGCATCGTCGAATACACTAATGCGCTTGTACCCTCGCCCTTGAGAAAGATGGTGACCGCGCGGTGGCCAGAAGTGTACCGCAAGCTGTACACAGAGACCAAGCATCTATACGACAATCTCAGGCGCCGCAAGTTGCCAAGCTATGGCCGCGCCATCCGCCAGTTTTTTAATGAGCTCAACAGAAAACCTCAAGACCCCCAAAGGATTGCGGAGGCCTTTAGCTTTTCCAAGTTTCTAGAGCGGGAGACGTACCGGTCCGTGGGGGCTGTGCTGCACATTGTAGAGCGCCATGACAGTATGCCAAAGTCGGCATACTACGACTCCATCTATGACAATTTGGGGTTTGTGTTTGAAATCATGCTCGCGCCGGCGTTGTGTGTTCAAGAAGATCTGTTTTACGCCAAAGTTGTCAAAACCGCCAAGTATATCGAACGCATTTTGGATGCCTTGAAGCGCGTGCAGACCTTGGATGCAAAGTTGCTGGAGGTTGAGGGCATTGCCCAAAAGATCAATCAAGACAGGAAGGCGCTGGTAAAAATGGAGCACATCCCCTACCCGGAGTTGCTCAAGGCACTGGATGCTGGCCACAACGCCATAGACTACATTGCGGCCGTGTCCGGGATGTTGTTGTCTCATCTGCAAGATAAGACCCTGCAAAATTTCTTTGCGTTGATCAAATGAGGTGGTTTGAAGAACACCAATCCATGTTTTTGTTGCTCCTATTGTGTGGCATCGTGCTGATAGGCATGCGCTACACACTCGAGCGCTTTGAAATCCACGAGTTTATTTACATTCCGCCCCAGATGGAACTGGACGCTGACTGGGGATACGGTGGCGGCAAATCCAAAAAATCGAGGAAGAAAAAAAAAAGATCCTAGACCCTTTGATGGGTATGACAGGGGTGTGATGGGGGGTGTGATGGGGGGTATGCAAATGCCCCCTAGTGTGGTTGCCGGAGGCGGAATGCAGATGCCTATGCAACAGATGCCTGTGCAACAGATGCCTGTGCAACAGATGCCGGTGCAGCAGATGCCCGGAGCTCCTTTATCAAATGCCGGTGTGTACAGCGCAACGTACACCGCACCTCAAGTAGTCCCCAACACATCAACGACAGTGAGCGCCCCTAAACCGACCACAACTACAACGGCCGCAGTCCCACAACCGTCAACAAACACTGCAACTGCGGGTGCGGCGACTGCCACGTCAACAAGCACTGCGACTGCGGGTGCGGCCCAACAACCGTCAACAAGCACTGCGACAACTGGTGCGGCCCAACAACCGTCGACAAGCACTGCAACTGCGGGTGCAAAAAGTGGTGCGACAACAACTGGCACCTCGACCACGGGCACAAGTGCTTCCGGTCCGGCAACTGCCTCCAAGGGTGGCCCCGTTCCCTCAGGAGGCACGCCAGCGTCCGCCGTAGTTGCAGACGAGTTGGTCATCAGTGACGATGGCATGCCTTTCAGCGGACTGGCAAGCACGACCACCTTCACGGATGCATCCAAAACAGCATGTGGAAACCGATGGCGCGGAACTTATAAGACGGCAGATGGCCAGTGCGGGCGCAACTACACCATGCACGGTCCGCTATCAACAATCTCAGCGTTCTGGTGGGACAAACGTTTCAAAGAAGTGCCGTGGGTAGAAAACGCCGATGGCACGGGCAAGTGCGACACACCCGGCTTTGAGCTATGCTACGAGCTGACGCCCGTCAAGTCGGGTGCCAGCAAATTCGCAGGAGATCCCTTGCCACCACCCCTAGTTGTCAAGGTGGGCGATCGTTGTGGCGATAAAGGTTGGTGTGATGGCACCAACGACACACCGGGATCAACTACAGGGCGAGACTACTCTGTGTCCGAGGCCGTGAATTCAAAAACGGCATGGACGATTGATGAAGCCACGCGCATGCACTTCGACATCATGGCTGGCAGCATTCCCATGGACAACCCGTGGTCCAATTACAACTACAACAAAAACACCACCGGCAATTGGAATTTTCTGGTGAGGTTCAAGAGGGTGGATTGCGCTCAACACATGAAGGTACCCTCCGGTACAGATCAATACGCACCCGGATGTGAATGCACCCCGGGGCAATGCACTGATTTCTGCAAGGATGAGATCGGGAATGATTGCAAACGCAGTTAGGCCTGCTGCCCCTTGAGCTTATGATAGCACCGGTTCAGGCATCTCTCAATGGTGCCATGGCAATGCACCGCCCAAATGTGTTGCCACGTTTCTTTTTCTCCTAGCTGGATGGCGGAGAGCACGTCCTCCACACTGGGATTTTGAATGAGTTTGACAAGGTTCATCGAGCGGAAGGGCAGGGTGATGGTCACGTCACCTTCCCAGGCTTGCGAAAAGAGCTCCAACCAATCCATGCCTTTGACCAGCGTACCCAACTGATGGCAACGGTGCTTGAGCTCCATCTCAAGGACTTCGCCCACGCAACCCAGCCGCTTCTTGGCGCGCAAGAGAGGCACGAGGTGTGGGTTGCATTGGGACACGACGGTAAATGTGCAGTTGAAGAGTTCAGTGAGCGAGTGAATGGGGAGGTCCATCTTGAGCGCGCCGTCGCGCCACTTGCGCCCATACTCATCCTTGATGTCCAGGGCGTTCATGACACCGCCTACCGTCTTTGTCAAGATGCTTTGTGACGGGAATAACCCAGGGAAAGCCGCTGAGGCAGCCACCGCGCTCCAAATGACGACGTCAGGAGACGTCAGGTAGTTGAGCAGTCGCGGCTGCTCGTTGGTCTCCGCGGGACACACAGACACATTGAGGATCCTGCCCGTCTTTTCCAATGCCTCGCGGAAGGTCAGGTCGCCCAAGACCTTGCGCAGGCGGCTGATCATGTTGTCTATCTTGTACACACTGCCATGCTTGACAAAGTTGATCAAGAGTTGGATGGCGTTGTGGTCCGTGAAAAAGGTGACGTCCAAGTCGTCGATGTGTTCGAAGGTCGAGGCTAGCTCCAAGTCCGTGCGCACACAGACGATTGCAGCGACGATCGCACCCACGCTCGTTCCGGCAATGACGCAGGGCAGTTGCCCGCGGTCAAAGAGGGCCTTGACCACGCCCATGTGAAACGTGCCCAAGCTTGCACCGCCGCTGAGGACCAATGCTGTTTGGCCATAAACGCGCTTGCACTCTTTGAAGTATTGCAACCGGACCTGGAGTGGGACCGCTGTGCTTGCCGCGATTCGGTAAAGGTGCGCGGTGACGAGTGCCACGTAGGATGCTATATCCGTGGGTGCCAAGTAGCAGTGCTCGTGCACCTTTGATTTCACGATGTTTCCAAAGTTGCGTTGAAGGTCCAGTCGAACGCTCGCCATGAGCGTGTAGATGTCTGGATCGCCATTGGTCAAGACTTTTGTCTTTTGTGCCACGAGCCGTTTGTCATAAAGCTTGCCCGCCAAGGAATGGGCGATCAGGTCGTGTTGTCTGGCGATGATCAACCATTCTGGAAAGGTCGATGCAGTGGTAATGCTACGTCTCAGTCTTGCGAGCGTTTGTCGCTTTGGATCACACCATAAAACGAGTTTCAAAACGTACAACAACGTCATCAAAGCACACCCATCAATGTACTTCACAAGAAGCATCTTCAACGGGGTCGACAACTTGTACCACAACCTAAACACCCGCATCACAAACAACGCCATCAGTGAGATTGTCCACTACTTGCAAAAATAAATCGGTTTTTTATATACTACGGCGGTGCTATGCCGGTGTCGAGAAACGTCAAGAAGAGTGTGAACGCCAAGTCGGCTGGGAAAGTGCTTGCCTTTTTCCACAGGGTGTTGGCGCGGTGCGACACCGTGCACGACTTTACCAAGGCCCGGGCACTTGCCGCCATGCGCCCACCCTTCTCCGTTGACGACGTTTACGCCTTTTTAGACAAGATGGAGGGATTGAATGCGCTTAGGTTGACAACAGAGTTCAAGCGGCTCGCAGGCGCCGCTGAATTGCTGCGCGACTTTGAAGCCATCTTGCACAACAACGCCCCGCGCTTTCTCTTTCTAAAGGCTTACAACCTGGGCGGGGATTCCAAGAGGGTGGGCTATGAACCCAGCGTCGTGCAGTTTTTTGAACACTTTTTGGGGAAGTATGACCTGCTCGATGAGTTTTACCTCACGACCTCTGAAAGCATCTTGCGCACGTGCTACGTGGACTACAGCCTACAAGGCGCCGCCGCTTCGCTCCCCCCTGGAAAGGTGTGCGTGATGAACTTGGGCCACATTGCCAAAGAGGAGATTGGCAGGGAGGCATCGGGGGTCTTTGGGGATGCAGAGGTCCTGCGCGCATTCCAGAGCGACCTGTGCCAGTTTTTTGGTGGGGGTGGGGGTGGCAGTGGGGATGGTGTCCAGTTCCTCGTGGATGCCAGCTGCGTGCGCCATGAAATCTTTCATAATCCCAAGGCTGGTCTCCGCGTCGTCCACACGGCGGCCTCGGAGTGGGACTCTGCATTCAAGTCATCTTTTGGCGAGGCTCTGGACGTACCCCCGCTGCACCTGACGCGGGCTGACTCGTGCGGTGTGTTGAATGCAATTGATTCGCTGGACGTTTCTCTGGCTCCTTACGGATGTGCGGTGAATGGTGAAGCTGTGGACATGTCTTTGTTGCCCCGCGAAGTCGGGAGCCTGATTGCATGCGCCCAAGGATTAGAAGACTCAGATTCCCAGTACCGCAAGGCGGTTGAGAATTTGGATACCGCCTTTGATCCAGAAAATCCCCTAGACAGGCTCCCTTGGTTATTTGACATCAAGCGGTCTGGGGATGGCGGGCAGGTCTTGTACGCCACTCTGGGGGCCAAGTTTGTGTTGGTGACCAACGACCACTTGGCTTTCTTGAAGGCACGCCTATGTGGTGTGCCGGTGGTGTTCACAAAAAGGAATGGCAAGACAGGGGCTATGATGCTCGTGTGTGTGCGTGACCGCGCACGCGATTCCGACGCATTCAACGCGTCTCTGCTGGCAGCGATCAAAGAAGAATCTGAAGCATTGGCTGCTGTTTGTAAGGAGCCAGCCAAAGTCCGAGAGGCTTACGACTCGGTGATTCAAGCCTTTGAATTAGTGATTGACGCGATCAAGCGGCGCTTCTTTGAAAGGGGCGATACCTTCAAGCGTGCGGTGTACGCGGCGCTGACCCAGGGTGTTGGCGGACCCGCCTTTGATGCCTTGACACCAAGGCAACATCGCGACTTGGACGTGGTCACGAGTCGACTGCAGGTCTACTTGTCTGACTTTTTAGCGGTGCACGGAGACTTGATTGAGAGACTCGCCACTTTGGACACCACGTTTGACACATTTGAAAAGTTGCAAAAGGAAGCGGGGGATGGTGCTCGTGGTCCCATGCAGCTGGGTTTCCAACTTGCTGTGCTGAATCGCGGCCCAGAGATGTACACCTGGTGTTTGGTGGACGAGCAAGTCAACGAAGTATTGGACAAGTTGCGTGATGTCGCAGCCGCCATTGAGAATACGGCGGATGAAGCGCGGTTGATTGACATTCTCAACCGGCACTTTTTCTTGGAAGACAGTCTGGTCACGCAACATGCCCTCAACTTTCGGCCCCTGCATGTGTTCAACGACCTTTGGCAGTTTGTGCGGCGGGGGTACGCCTTGGTGTCTTTGAAGACTTCTTCGCGTGCAGAGGAACACTTTGAGGCAGCTTGGCGGGCCTTTGTAGTCTCCAGGGAGAAGGCGCTTGTGTCTGCTTCCATGGTCAACGACGCAGATGCAATGGTCATCGTCAGGCATCAACTGGACGAGGCGTACGCTTTGGACGGTTTGTACAAAGAATTCATCCTGGAAGACAGCGAGCAAAACTTTGGATTCCGGGGTGAAAGCGGGGTTGGCACTGTCGACCTCGTGCAAATGGAAGGTGGTGGGGTGGAAATGGACACAGGGAACCTACGAAACATGGAGGATTTACTGTACTTGCGAGCGATCAAGGACTTTCAAGCAATTTGGCCGCAACGGGACTTTCGTGAAGAAGTCAGTGTTGAGATGGAGGGCGGCGGGACCAAGACGCATGCCGACCTTCTCCAGGCGGTTGCCAATGACCACGCCGAGGTGGTGTTGCAAGTCTGCATCATTTCACTTTCGTTTGTATTTTTGAATGGGATACTCGTCAAGCACAATGACCCCAAGAGACCCAAGAACTTGGCGATGAACATCTTGCTCAACAGCGGGCTCGCCGTGACATTCTTGATGGTTGAATTGCAAGACACTGTAAAGCTTTACGCATTTGCATTGTACATGGCCGCTGTGGGGTTTATGGTTTCCAAGTTTATGTGAAGTAGGGATGGAAAGTATTTCTGTTTTAGTTTTAAAGACGTGGCGGTATGCGGCTCCTGGATTACTTTTTGATTACTGTTTTGATAGCGCTTGGGCTCATTGTCACCCTTGCCTTTGTGCCTCGTAAGAACTGTGGGGCGGTTGAGCACTTTGCGGGCTACCAAGTGTATGGTGGTTCGGGCAGCTGGCCCGGTTCGCCCCAATGCACAGACAAAGCCATCGGCTTCCAGGAGGACACCCAGAACCCGGGGAGGTATTGGGGGTGGGAGAACAACCAGACGTGTGCCTTTTACACGATTCCACAGTTCACAGGTCCAGCGCCTGCACAGTCGCAACCCCAAGCAAGCAGCGCCGGTCGACAACTAGGCGCCTACCAACAGTGTGGTGGCAAGGGTGGGGATTGCGCTACCAAGGGGCAGTGCGAGGACAAGCCTTGGAACAACATCAGTTGCCCGCAAAACGCACCGGTTTGCAACCGCGTGAATGAGTGGCACTGGCAGTGTGAAGCCTTCGGCGCAGGCGGAGGTGCCGGCGGTGGTGGACCTCAACCTGGACCTCAACCTGGTCCTCAACCCGGACCGCAACCAGGACCCGCCCCAGGACCCGCCGGAGGCGTTCAGTACCGAGGCGTGGGTCAGGTGTGTGGTGGCAAGGGCGACGACTGTAAATCCGTATCTGGCGCGACGTGTGTGGATGGCCCGTGGCCAAACTTTGCATGTGGAGACGGCGCGACGTGCACTAGGAAAAATGAATGGTACTACGAATGTCAAGCCGCAGGCGGAGGTGCCGGCGGTGGCGGTGGCGGGGGACCGCAACCAGGACCTCAGCCTGGACCGCAACCAGGACCTCAGCCTGGACCTCAACCTGGACCCGCCGGGGGCGTTCAGTACCGAGGTGTGGGTCAGGTGTGTGGTGGCAAGGGCGACGACTGCAAAATGGTGGCCGGTGCCACTTGCGTGGACAGCCCTTGGCCAAACTTTGTTTGCACAAACGGCTCGACGTGCAACAGGAAAAATGAATGGTACTATGCATGTGAAGCCGCAAGCGGAACAGCAGGCGGACCGGTACCCCAACAGCAACCTGGACCGGCTCCGCAAGGCAAGCAATCCGTCGGAAAGGGCCAGGTGTGTGGCGGAAAAGGCGACGATTGCAAACGTGTGGCCGGTGCCACTTGTGTTGATGGCCCTTGGCCGAACTTTGAGTGTACAGGTGGCTCGGTGTGTCGCCAGAAAGGCGATGGCGGATGGTACTACGAGTGCCAAGACCCAATTGGTGGCGGTGGTGGTCAAGGTGTGCCTGTACCCCAACCACAACCGCAACCGCAACCGCAACCGCAACCACAACCGCAACCCCAACCACAACCACAACCGCAACCGCAACCGCAACCACAACCACAACCACAACCAAAAGCTGCAGCGGCTGTACCTGTGGTTGTCCCTCAAACGGTGCGACAACCAGTGCCCGTGAACCCCCAACCTCCTGCCAAGGGGTACGCCAATTTGAGTCAAGCCACCAAGGATTGGATGCGTGATAATGGTTTTGGAGAGGACGTAAATGTTGAGAGTGAGAACTGGTTTGTGTTAGAGAAAGCTGTTCGGGATGGCAGAGATGACATTGTAAAAGACCTAGTAGAAAATGGTGGGGCAGATATCGACAAATCACGTGCCTTGTCGCAAGCGGCCTTTGAAGTAAATGTTGGTATGGTTCAATACCTTTTGGATAAGAATGCGAATCCAAACTTACCCGGTGATTACCCCCCATTGCTAGCGGTTAGCAATAGTGGTTCTAACGACAACGAGAGAAAACGGCAAATCATCGATGCGTTACTATCCAGGGGGGCGAAGGCGAACAGAAACTGTGACGAGTGCCTTAAGCCGATGCACTTTGCGGCGAGTAGTGGTTGCTGGCAGTGCGTAGATGCCTTGAAGGCACACGGTGGAGACGTCAATGCAAAGAACATTGAGGATAAAACGCCGTTGCATTTTGCAGCACAAGATGTGACCTCCGGCAACTTAGGTGATTACATAAAAACAATAGACGCCCTCACAGCTGGGCAAAACTTAGGTGAGGTTGTGAACGTTAAAAATTACGCGGAGCGAACCCCGCTAGACTATACAGTTAGTAAAACTGGCATCGACGATTTCATCAACACGTTGAAGGCTAAAGGTGCCAAATACGGTTGGGAGTTGAAGTGACGTAAAGGTTTAGCTGGCCGGAGTGTCATGGTCCCTGGCATCGCCAATTTGGGAAACACGTGCTACTTCAACACGGCCGTGCAGTGCCTCGCGCATTGCCCAGGTTTTGTTGCATTGATGAAGTCAACAGAGGGCAAGACTAGTCTTGTGTCCCAACTCAAAGACGTCGTGGGTTTGTTGTGGGAAAGCGACACTCAAGGCATAATGCCACGCGGCCTCTTGGGTGCCGTGAAAGAGAGCATCCCGAGCTTGTACATTCACGAAGAGAACGACATCCAAGAATTCCTTGTTCTGCTGATCGATCGCCTGAACACCGCAATGAAGTGTGACCCACCGCAATTCGACGAAGAAGCCGCAACAACGAAACCATGGGAGCGCCTTAAGGCCAAGGTGGACGCCGCGTGGCACCAGAGTCACGCCAAGGACTACTCGCCCTTGGTAGACATGTTCCACGGCCAGAGCATCAGCCAAGTCGTGTGCGGCAATTGCGGCAAGATTTTCCACAACTACGAGCCGTTCACGACGCTCTGTGTCCCACTGGGTGCAGACACCGTGGCCGGGTGCTTGGAGCGCTACTTAGATCACGAGCATGTCAACGCGGAAGGCGAGGACGCGTGTTGGAAGTGCGACGCCTGCAAGCAAAGCCCAAAGAGCCTCAAGAGCACCAAGTTTTGGAGGCTGCCCGATGTGCTGATGTTGGTGGTAAAGCGATTTACCCCAACTCTGCAAAAAAATCACGCCCGGCTGGGGGTGGACAGGGTTTTGAACGTGCGCAAGTATAGTCTGGGTCCCTCACCCCACAACACCTACGACCTGTGTGCCATCGCGTGTCACTCCGGGTCCTATGGCAGCGGCCACTACCACGCAATTTGTCGCCGGCCGGGGAACAAGTGGTACGTCGTTGATGACACAAATGTCAACGCCGTGCCCGCACCTGAATCTTCACGCAATGGATATGTCTTTTTCTATCAACGGAGACGGGGGTCCTAAACATTCACAGCTCGTAGAATTTCTGGGGCATGAAGGACTCGTCGCGGACGAAACCACCTTCCTGAGCATCAATGGCGGCAAATGGCGTCGCAGGCACAGCGGTAGTAGCGCCGGTAGGTGCGGAAGCGGGGGCGGCGGTGGTAGGCGCGGGGGCGTCGGTGGGTGCCGGCGTGGGGGCGGTGCCGCTTTCGCCATAAAACTCCTGCGGGAAGAAGGAGCCGTCCCTCACAAAGCCGCCAGTGGCGTAGTAGCTCCGGAAGCGACCATCCCGGGTCCTGGGGCGGTACCTGTAAGACTCGGGGCTGGGCGAGCGGTACCTGTAAGAGTCCGACAGCCTGCGGCTCAGCACGTCCTCCTCCACCACGGAGCGGTAGCTGGGGCGGCGTTCAATGGGGGGACGCGAAGCAGGGGAGGAGGGCGTGGCAGCAGGGGAGGGGCGCGTGGCGGACCGCTTGTCGCTCTTGTACTTGTCGACGATGCCCACCATCTCGGTGGCGAACTCGGTCTCGCGCTCCATCAGGAACTTCAAGATGTCCTGCAAGCTCTGTTGCTTCTGCTTTTCCGTAAACTCCTTTTGTTTGGTGATGCTCTCAATGACCGACGAAGTCAATTCCTTGAGAGAGTCGCCGATGTTTGCGGCGTCCGTGCGGCCATACGCGTCCTTGGCCTCGATGTCCAGCTGCTCCTGGAAGGTCTTGACCAAATTGCGGATGAGCATCAGGTGGTACTTCTCGCGCGCCTCATAGAAAGCGCCGGTTTCGTTCACAAACTTGATCAGGGTGTCGTTGACATGGTTGACAAAGGCGATCAAGAAGATGTTCATCTGCAGGTACTTGTACTCGAAAAACTTGTACTTGCCGCGGATGCTCTTGATGCTGTTGGCGACATCCACCACGCCGCGTTGTACCATGGGGTCCTCCTTGATGAACGGGTTGTCCATGTAGGCCTTGATCTGCTCGTCTAGGTCCTTGTCCACGTGCTTTTGGATGTACTCAGACACCGCGGTGTTGCTCTCGATCTTCTTTCCCTTCTCTTCAGCAGTGTAAGCATTGTCGATGCTGTTGAGAATCATCTCGTGAGAATTCTTGAGCTTGTCCACGATGTTGCTGGGCACCTTGATGCCCTTGGACCGCACGTCTTCGAGCATGTAGGGCACATCGTTGCGGTTGAACTCTTTCATCAGGTCACTCAGGCGCGTCAAGCTAGACACGAGGTTCTTGTCAATGACTACTTTCTTGTCTTCGATTTCCTTGGCGATCTGCTGGGTGGCCAGGTTTTCCGCCAGGCTCTCTTGGGTGCCGGTGGCGGGCAGAGGGGTCGATGACAGGCGCGCGGTGGTTTCCGCGAGCGTGGGAGACACTGCCGCAGCATCCGTGGAAGGCGCAGGTGACGCAAGGTAAGAAGACTCAGCTGGCCTGGAATTGGCTGCTCCCATATCGGTCTGTTTATTACTCTAAACAGACAATTTTATCTACCAACTTTAAATGAGGCCGCCCAAAGAACACGTCCTCGCCATCGACCTGGGCACCTTTTGTGACAACAAGCTCATGGAGTCCGCCCTGCGGGAGGTGAAACACAAGTACAAGGTGGTGTACCTCACGGACGATGGCCACAAGTTGAAAGACGCGGCGTACATCAAAGAGGGCTTCACCACCCCCGACTTTTTCATCAAGGACCCCCACACCCGCGTCGCCAACTCGAGCAAGGGATTCTGGTCGTGGATGGTCACGCACCCTGGAGACACCTACCGCGCCTACAAATGGGCCATGCAGATCAGGGACAAGATCAACGACGTCATTGCCAAGTACGAGCCCAAGTCCATCCTCATTCTGTATCCCGCCCTCAGCGTGGTGTGGTTGTTTGAGCAGCCACCCGAGATTCCCATCTACGTCCTTTACTATGCGCCGGGCATCGTGTCTCGCGACATTCCATGGTTGTTTGACTCCCAACTCAGGGATCCGGCCTTCCCACTGTACAAGGCCTCCAAAGCCAATGTCGAGTCCGGCTTGGAGTATCTCTGCAGGATCTCTTCCCACTCGTTCAGGAGCGGCACGACCGAGGAGGTGTTTAGGTCCCTCCACCACGTGTTCTGCTGGGACGACGCACTCGTCCCTCAGCTCAAGTTGGGTTTCCGGGGATTGCACGTCCACAAAGCTGGGGCGTTGCTTTCGGACGGCACCCAAAAAAAGATCGTGCGCGCAGGCAATCCCGTTTTGAGAGATCTCGTGGCCAAGCACAAGAACATCATATTCGTCTCCTTTGGCACCTATGGCGGTTCAGAGCTTCTCAAGCCACTTTTGGAAAGGCTCTTGCAAGTGCTGCACGAATTCTGCATTGCACACGACCACGCTGTGATTTTCCACAATGGAAGCGGGTTGGTCCCGCCCGAGCTCGCCACCACCATTCACGCGGTGGATGGGTACGTGCCGTATGAGTACATCGTGCCCAAGAGCAAGTTGGTCATCTTCACCGGCTCCGTGTGCCTCCAGAACATTTCCTTCTTCTACGCGGTCCCCATGGTCTTCTTCCCTGTGCTCATTGAGCAGTTTTACTGGGCCAAGAATTACGAATACCACACAGGCGTTCCGTACATCGACTACCAAGCCCCCAGCCTGCCCGAGCCGTTTAACGCATTCTTGAAAAAGGCCATGAAGCGCAACCGGTTTGTGCGCGCGGTGAGCCGCAACCTGCACAAGGGCAAGAGCGCTGCCGAGAACATCTTGGAGCTCATCAGCTAACTAGTCGCCCCAAAGAAGTACAGGCGCACCATCTCTTGGCGCCAATCCCGGAGTTTGCGGAGGGTGTCCAGCCTGGTCTGTGTGCCGTCCATGTCATGGCGCCACTCCTCAAACACGCGGGTGTAGAACACCTCGCTCTCTTCCAACAGAGTATACTTGCCCGTTTTGCACACCGCCATCCAAACCGCCTCTTCCAGGAGACCGATGGACAACAGAAAGTGCTTCACCAAGCACTCTTTACAATACTTTCTCTTTTCTGCGAGGTGTTGTTCAATCAACACCGTGTTCTTGATGACCTCACGCACGTTGTAGCCAGGATCGTTCACAGGGTCGATGGCTCCACACGTCACCGGCGAGCACTTGCTCTCAAACCCCTCAACAGCTCGGGGCGTCTTCTTTTGTGTTATTACACCCACAATGGCACTCAGGACGATCAAGACCACAAGTGCAGTGATTTCCTTGGAGAACGACATACTTTACTTTTGCAGAAGAAAAAACGGGTTTCACAGCTTAAGGATGACCACGCATGAAATCAAAAACAAATGACGCGCAGTGTGCACTACTTTTTACGAGATTTATTCGACGATGACGATGAAGGATTCCTGTCACGTATGGCACTCAAGTACACTAGCAACGGGGTGATGAGTGTGGATGCCATGCTTACTCAAGATTCCCGTGTACAACACAGCCTATGGTTCTCCGAACTCTTCAAAGAGGTGCTGGGCACTTATCCAAGCTACCAGATCGTTAAACAATTCCTTGACAAAAATGATGTTTTTGAGGTCAAATCATTTTGCGCCTATCTGCACGAGACTATGCCAATTGTTAGGATGTTTTCCTTCAACGAGCCCATCTTGGAAAAAAAGTTGGCATTTTGCCGCGCCACAGACTCCAAGGTCTTCTTTGCCTGTAAATTGAGGCACAGGTATTGTTTGGACTGCAACAGCAATGATCCACTACCGACTAGCCAGATGTATAGACGGTGTTGGAAATCAACACGAGGCATCCTGATGAGCCTGGTGGATGCCTTGGCGGTCAATTTGGGACTTCCCAAACTTGTTGTCCCAGAGTTTTCTAGTTCGAGCATTTACTTCAAGTTTCAGGAAAGAGCACTTTCGCACTTTGGTCTGGACCGTACAAACCCCTTTGACCTAACGCGGCGTCCAAATTACATCGAGCCGCGCAAAGCTATTACCCTATTTGATGCCTTATCGCATTGTGGGACAGAGGCGAGCGTGATGTTGAAGCTTGCGGGGGCTAATGTGTTTTATGGCGACACAGGTACGAATTCTGTAAGCAACACACTCTGCTTATTCAGATCCGCCCCGCCACCAACAACCTTGGCACCATTCTTGCTATGTTACCTAGATGAGTTGTTGCCCTACCTGCCCCGGGTTGCAAACGCATTTGTATCGTGTAATGTAGCACACCCAGTTTCCTTGGCTAGAGACGTCAATAGAAGCCTAGCTTTCAGCAGCAAAGATCAGCCGCCACATGGTTATGCTTTTTGCCTCTCAAATTCGCTCCAACGCGGAACTCTTTGGGTAGATGTGTTGAGGGATAAAGCTACATTTGGCAAACTATTCGACGCCCTTCACTGGCAATCTATTTTGACGTGCTCCCCTGCATGCATTTACGAAGAGTTTCTTCAGCGCTATTTCTTGCAACATCTCAGCAAGATACTCTCGAGCTTCAATCCGCGCAAGGATGCACAAAACGCTGTAGTGCTCGTGGATACACGAGATAATGTCTTGTCTGTTATGTCCCTGCTAGCGACATTTTCAAACTTGCGCAAAGATTATTGGGCAGCGGTCATTGTATGCGATCAACACAATGTTCCCTTTTACCGTAAGCACTTGGGGCAAGGTGCAAGCAACATTGATTTTGTTCACGACTTTGACCTTGGCGGTTTCAGCATTGACAAATACAATACCTTGCTAAAGCGCGCAGAGTTTTGGAAAGCATTTTCCAGATTCGAACGGATTTTGATCATCCAGGATGATGGGATGCTCATCAGGCCCGGGTTGGAAGATGCCCCCTATTTCGACAGCGATTTTGTAGGAGCACCCTGGCATCCAGCATATCCAGGCAACGACGTAATGTTTGTGTCGACGGGCGGCAAGATGGTGGGCAACGGGGGGCTATCCCTTCGGAAGCCTCGCGTGATGGAAAAGGTGTGCGCGCGACACGCTGATCAGGCGAGAGTTTTACGCATGGATTTGCTTGTACAAGAGGCAGAAGACACATTTTTTGCACGATTTGTTCCAAATCCAGCATCCACCGAACTGGCCGCCACCTTTTCTTCAGAGGAAATCTTGAACGACGCATCCTTGGGCTTCCATAAGCTATGGATGTATCATCCGAAAGAAAAAATAGAGGATTTTTTCAACAACGTGCTAGAACCCAACTACAAAATCAAAATAGCTGGAAGAATGGGAAGATGACAATGAAGGCGCTGATGTAGAACATGACCTCTTGGAAGCTGCGGATGGCACGGAGACCGTCCGACTTGTAGCGGAAGTACTTCTTCTTCATCATAATGTTCCCGATGATCAGGCCAGCGACCACGATGAGCGCGGTGGTCGCAACGTAGTCGCCAATGAACTTGCCAAGGACGGCGTCGTTGACAACAAAGTTGTTGTCGGTGTTGAGGAGGTACTTGAGCAGGTACAAGATGATGAAGATGAACAACATCAACACGGCCTCCATGACCCAGAACAGCAACACAAAGTAGGTCAGACTGGGAGGGTCCTCATTGTTGGCAAACACCTTTTGGACGTACTTGGCTTGGAACGTTTTAGAGGCGAGGAAGAGGGTGATCCATAGGAATAGAATGCGCAGCGCTTTCAGCGAGTACATCAAAGTGTGCGTAGTCGACCATTGGAACATTGAAGGAGTCGCTTTGTTATAATAAAAGTCATATAATTTTTCTCTATCACCTGCTAGTCTTTCAATGAAATCGTTGTAGGTTTGCTGGATGGCGGGGAGGTCGAGCAGGAGGGCGTCTGACGCACCGCCGGACATGGGCACGCTGTTGATGACGCCCGCTATTTGCTCAAAGAAGGGATCGATCGTGTCTCTCAGGAATGTGTCGATCAACTTCATGGTGCGGTCGGGTGCATACTTCCACAAGTACTGCAACTTCTTGATGAAACCTTGATCAAAGAGGAACACCTTGTGAATGCTCATGTACCTGTCGTGCACACGCTCCAGGGACACCAAAAAGCCGGATATGACTTGCCCTTGCCTGCGTTCGTCGGTCTGTCTGAGGATGCCAGGCAGGGCCTTGGCTTGCTCTTGCAAATTGGTTAGAATGCTCCTCGAGGTGTTGGTGAGGTTGACTTTGAAGCGCTCAAACTCTTTCAGGTATAGGTCGATCATCCGTGGATCGCCAGCGTCATTGAACATCAGGCTCTTGACATTTCCTGCAACTGCTGCCCGAATGGAGGGTGGCGCCGCTGGCGGCGGGGTGGCGCCGGGGGCGGGCAAGTCTGAATACGCAGGTGGGTAGCCAGGTGGTAGTCCCCTTGTCGCGTCCTCTGAATATTGCTCGGCGCGAGCCATGGTGCCTGGTGGAAGGATGCCGCGTGTCAATGTTGGCGTTGTTGGTGTTGCTGAAGCGTGTGTAACGGGGGTTCCGAGCGCGGGGGCGGGTGGTGCTGAGCGTGTGGCGGCAGTGGCCGCGGCAGGTGCAGATGTGCGGAGTGGTGAGCTGCTTGCCGCACTGGTGGATGGCTTGTCTTTCTTTCCAAAGAGTTTTGAGAGCCAAGACTCCTTGGACCCGGGCTTGGACCCGGTGGACGAGGACGAGAATGGTTTGTTAAATTTGGACCCGGGCTTGGACACGGTGGACGAGGAGGAGAATGGTTTGTTAAATTTGGACCCGGGCTTGGTACCTGACGACGAAAATGGGTTGTTGAATTTGGACCCGGGCTTGGTACTGGGCTTGGTACTGGGCTTGGAACCGGGAGTCACAGCGGCTGGTTTTTTCGGTAATGGTGTCACCTGGCCAATACGACTTGTTCCAATAGGACGAGCCGCCTTGCCGGGTAAGTTGACTGGCCTGATAGAAGCTGGAACTGGCTTCGCTCCTGTAGAAGCTGGAACTGGCTTCGCTCCCGTTGATCCCATCGCACTTGGCACGGGCGCCAATCCAGTTTTCTTCGTTCCCTCTCTCTCATCTTCAGGCTTGAAAGTAACCGTCTTTTTCTTTTTCTCGTCTTTGGTTTTTGTGGGCTCATCTATTTTGACAATGGCACCCACATCCGCACTTTGAGGTGAAGGGGACGGCTCTGATTCAGGTGTTGTAGGGATTGCGGGTAGAGCGGGTGCGGTTGGTACGGGGGGTATGGGAGGCACGGTGGGTAGAGTTGTGGCGTCTGAGACATTGTCCTGCACCTTGACGATGGCACCCTTCTTGCTTGCTGTTTGGGACTGTAACTTGGGCACCTCGGCCTCAATAGAAAGGGATTCGATTGTGTCTTGCACCTTGACGATAGACCCCCTTTTGCGCTCTTGCGGAGGTTTTGGGGATTTTGGTGATTCTGGTGATTCTGGTGATTTAGTTGGCAAATCTGTTGGGATCGGGGTTTGGGAATTGGTGGAATTGGTGTTGTCCTCTACCTTGACGATTGCACCACGAGGTGACGTAACTTCAGCTTGTACAACGCCAGCTTGCACAAAGTCTGTTTCCACATTGTCTTGTGGCACCTTTACGATCTTGCCAACGCGCGACCTTGCACCGTTGTTCTTTGGGACAAAAGATGCTGCATTTGCCCTGGGTACGAGCGCTCTTGATGAATTGTTTCTGGGTACAAGAGCCAAGGCATTTGCCCTGGGTACGAGCGCTCTTGATGAATTGTTCCTGGGTACAAGGGCCAAAGCATTTGCCCTGGGTACGAGAGCTCGTGATGAATTGTTCCTGGGTACAAGCGCCAAGGCGTTGTTCTTGGGCACGAGGGCCAAGGCACCATTGTTCCTAGGCACTAGAGCCATTGCGCCGTTGTTCCTAGGCACAAGCGCCAAGGCACCATTGTTCCTAGGCACAAGCGCCAAGGCACCATTGTTCCTAGGCACGAGGGCCAATGCATTTTGGGGTAAGCCATTGTTTTTCTTGCCATTGTTGTTGGTCACAACATTTTGTTGACCATTGTTTTTCTTGACGGTGTTGTTTGTCACAACATTTTGTTGACCATTCTTCTTGACGGTGTTGTTTGTCAGTGGAAACTGTTGCGGAGGTTGGGGTTGGTACTGAGGCGTGGGTTGCTGTTGAGGTAGCGGTTGTGGTTGCTGTTGGGGTAGCGGTTGTGGCTGCTGTTGGGGTTGCTGTTGTGGCTGTGGCTGCGGCTGCGATTGTGGCTGCAGTTGTGGTTGTGGCGTGTACTGCGGCTGCGGTTGTGGTTGTGGCGTGTACTGGGGCTGTGGTTGGGGCTGCGGTTGGGGTGTGTACTGGGGCTGCGGTTGGGGTGTGTACTGGGGCTGTGGTTGGGGTTGGTACTGAGGCGTGGGTTGTGGCTGGGGCTGCGGTTGGGGTGTGTACTGAGGCTGTGGCTGGGGCTGGTACTGTGGTTGCGGCTGCGGTGTATACTGAGGTTGGATACCACTCGAATTGTTGAACGCGTTGTTTGGTTTTGTGGTGTTGTTCATTTTGATGACCCTAAACCTTTACAGAGAGAGCATAAAAAATTTCAAGGCGATAAAATAAGGCGAGCATGGTGCTCTCATCTGTTGCTATGTTGACGTGTGGCATCGTCGCGTGGTTTATGTTGAAATGGTACTTCCAAACACACATCGACGAACAATTGTTGTACGTCACGCAAAACAAGGTGACCCTATTCTTGGTCGTATTGTCGTACGTGTTCATGTTTTACTACTTCATCCTCCTCACCGTATTGGCCCTCATCGCCATCGGCGTGTTGGTCAAAGTCCTGGTGCTCGACTTCTTTGGCGTGGAGGTGGACCCAGAACTCTTTAGGTCGATGTTGCTATTTGTGACAAGCAAGGACCACCTTGTCTTCAACGCCATCGTGGCAGGAACGTTCACGGTGTTTTCGTTGATATCTATCCTCCTCAAGGACGGCGCGCAAACAGACCCGGCGAGCGTGCGGGCAATGTTGAACAACCAGTTGATGGTGTTGTTGACGTTCTACGTGGTTGCCGGCATTTTGTTCCTGGTCAAGCACAGCGTCACAAAATGATCGCAAACACCAACAAGATGACCAAGGCCATGCCAAAGTCGCGCAAAAAGCCCTGGAGGTCGCTCACGTACACCTTGTCATTTTCCACCTTGACGGATTGAAATGACAAAAACATGCTGGTCTCTTTAGACAGCGCAAACGTGCCGGAAGCAGCAAGATACAAGAGAACGATCGCGATGCCCAGTACCACCCATGTTTTAATGTTGAGTGCACTGCGCACCAAACTCAATGCTACTGCTACTCCCTGGATGGCCACAATAATGCCACCCGAAACACCTAGGCACAGCGCAAAGACGATGAGGAACACATTCAAGGCACCGCGCGCGTCTTGGACGCTGATCACCTTTGGCTTCTGGACACCATCTTCGATGTCCTCAAAATCCATGTCGTCCTCGCCCTTGCGTGTCTTCAGGTAGATGTAAAAACGTGCGGCATAATAGGCCACAATCAAAGGGACCACAAAAGACGCCGCCAGTGACAGCAGTGCCAAATTCATTTACTATTTCACCACCTTTTTTCATTTTCTGTCACGGGCACGCGAACAAAATGGCACGAAATAAATATACCAAAACGTAAAATGAGGAGGGCAACCGCGCACTCGTCCGAGTCGTCGCTCGAGTTCCAATTGGAGCTGGTGATGGTGCATCTAGAACAAATGAACAAGCGCCTCGACATGTTGGAAAAGACTTGCATGGCCCTGATTGAAAAGAGGCTCGGCGTCGAGCAGCCACAAACCTCGGCGCCCACGGCCAACGCGGGTCCAGAGGTGTTGTGTGAGAAAAAGAACCTTCAAGCAGCCAGCCTGCGGCGTGGCTCCATTGCGTGACCTGGTCACTTGTTGAAGACGCGCAGGTTCCAGACGATGAATAGGATCGCGAGGGGGTACGCGGCGCGCAACAAAAACTCCTTGCCGGGGGACAGCAGGTTTGCCTCCAGGTGCGCCTCGAGGTAGTGCTTGGCCACCCAATGGAAGCTGAGCGCCAGCATGAACACAAACGTAAACATTACCAAGCGTAGGACATCCCTCTTTTTTGTCCACATCTTGTCCACGTAACCCGGCTGCGCATTGGACTGTTGGTGGAGCATGTCACGTTGCCTCTTCAGCTCCGATGACAACAGGTACAACTTCTCATCCGACGTCAACAGAGGGCTGTCCATGTTGGAAGGGAGCGGCGCGGGCAGGGGCACGGCCTCCGGTTGCGCGGGCGGCGCGGGGCTGGGAGGCGTGATGGGCGGCTGGCGTGGTTGCTCCGGGCTAGGTAGACTTTGCTTCTGTTGGGCGGCCGGCTTTGCAATGTGTTGCTCAAATTCCCTTGCATATGCGTAATTGAGATCAGTGCCAGACAACATCACCGTTTACTTTGAATGATGTTGACAAAAAAATACACTCGGAAATTTTTTCTAATGTAAATTCATAAACAGCGATGCACGATCTCTTCATCATCTTTGTGATTCTGTTGGTTCTACTGACCTTTATCAGTACTTTTGGGGGGTCCATCTATGCCAAGGAAAACTATGGCGGTGCCTACCACGGCGGTATGCAGCACCACCCCGAGGCGTTTGAGTACCAAGAGGATGACGACACCCAGTACCAAGAAGATGAGGACGTCGAGTACGACGCCGAGGTGGAGGAGTATGAGGATATTGAGTACGACGCCGAGGTGGAGGAGTATGAGGACCAAGACCCCGACACAGTCGAGATGCCTGAGATGCCTGAGATGCCCGAGATGCCTGAGGAGACCGAAATTCCCGAGATGCCCGAGGACACTTCTTACTCGTACGACCAAGGCACCGACTCCTTCAATGAGGAGGCCATGGACATGCCTCAAATGGAGGTTCCCCCCATGCTAGACAACATGCCCTCCGCAGACATGCCTTTTGACTCGTCTGTCGACATCGCCACCCCCACCCCCGCTTTGAACCCCATGGACACCATTGAGGGCTTTGATGGCGATATGTACGCGGCATTTTAGTGTTGGAAATCAAACTCCGAAGACGACTCTGTATAGTCCGTGCCCCCATCCGAAGATGCGTCGGCACCGTACCTAATTTGTTTCTTAACGTGACGACCTGGAAAGGTTTCTACGTCGTCGTCGTCGCCCGACTCTGGCTCCTTGTAGGCAATGCTTCTACCAAGGAAGTAGCTCGCAAAGTCTTTTTGATAGTTGGGATTGAGCACGGACCCTTCGAATCCGCGCTTTTGAGAGGGGACGTAGTACTTGACGGACAACACTAGCAAGTGATTGATGCCTTTAAAGTCGTAGAGTTGCCCATCGCTTGTCTCAAACCTGAGTGAGAGTTTGTCCAGTTTCCCTATCGGATGGAAGGGCTTGCGTGAAAAGTTTACAAAGTCGATCCTCTGGTGTGCAACGTCGTTGACGTTGAACATCTTGAGCACGGCCATGCCCGGGGACCATGGCCCGTAAGAGCGACTCCCATAAACGTGGTCATCCAATTCTTCGCATCGCAAGATGCAGTACCGCGTACCCAAGAGGTACAACACGCCCGGGGCGACGAGCTTGTGTGAGGTGGCATCTGTGAACATGCGCGATGGGTCCGTGATCAGATTGCCGTTGACGTCAAACGCATTTGATGTAAAGATACGGTTGTTGTTGGGCACCACAATGCGGCGATACGCACCTCCATTGTCGTCGGTGGCATACTCATCAAAGCCCATCACCGTGCGGATGGTGGAGATCTCCATGTCGAAAAAGAACCCAAACTCGGCCAGGCTGAAGCGTAACTTGGGCCGCAGTGTGATGTCTTCGCCAGTCGTGTTGTCGATTTGTATTTGTTCAGTCAAGCTTTGGTTGGACTCAAATGCCTGTCCACTGACAAATGCGTGCCTGGTCTCTGCCAAAAAGTTGGAAACGCCATAGTTTCCAATGTTGTAGATGTAGTACTGCAATCCCATGTACATGTAATACAAGGTGGCGCCAAACAGGGAATCGAATGAAGCATATGCGAATGATGGCACCACCGCCTCGGTCGTGGCCACGGTGTTGCTTTCGCCCGATGGGCCGGAGGTCAGGCTCATCGTGGCTGTCTCTGGCACGTACACCTTAGTGCCGCTCGCATAGCTTGTAGGTACCCAGTAGTACCACACCACACGATAAGAGTGTGGTGCAACCTTTTGCAGGGAAAAGGAGTGCACGGGACCTTGATCCAGCTTGTGCACCATGGGGTCGCGCGCCCTTTTGCTGAACTCCTCTATCACCCGCACAAGCAGACGCGTCATAGGGGCAATCTCCGTCTGCTGGTCCCTGTCAGCTAGTCCCCATTGTATGTAGTATGTTGTGCCTTGATGCATGAATTCAAAAATATACATGAAGCGCCCGTCGGTTTTGCCACCGCTTAGGGAAACATAGGTATCATACAACTGCTTGGGCGTCTTCAAGCCATTGGTCATCTGCGCGATGTCTTCGGCACCGGCGTTACGCAGGTTGTATCCCTCGCGGTACTCTTGCAACAACTTGAGCTTTTCGATGCGCTGGGGGTCGGTGTATGACACTTCGGGATCGAAATAGGGCTTGCCCCGCAGCTGCAGCCACCTCCTGAAAGCATCGGCTTCGCTCTCACCCGTCTCCTTCTCAAAGGTCTGCAGATACGTCGGTGCATCCTCCAACATCTGGCGGACATACTGACGGCTGGTTTCATCACAATTAGCGTACAACGTAAATTTGCATGTTGTATCCACCGACGGGGCATAGGTGAAGTCCCGTTTGAAGAAGAAGGTCTGGCGTGCCGATGCACCATTCACCAGCACGTCCACTTCGGGCTTTTCCATGATGACGCGGTCGTAGGGTCGCACCAACAACCTGCGGACGGCGACGAGGAAGCCTTGGTTTAGCGCCGGGGGGCTGTAGGCCAGTCTCTTGATGTGCCGCGGCTGTAAGTAGGTTGCATGCGCGGCGTCGTAATTGAAAAATGGAGTGTCAAATGCAAAATCTGGGTTGTCATCGTAATCTAGGGCTGCGACCTCGGATGAATCCCTAGGCTTCACGGAGCGGCTGTCATGGTGGTACGCCCAGGTCAGCGCAGAGTAGGACGTCACCAGGATTTTGTACGTAAAGGGTGATAGGCCAGCGATGTAATTTGTGTCAGCCATAACATCGTTGAAACCCTGGATGCCATACAGCTCAACCAAGATTGTCTGTATGTCTATGGTTTTCAAAACGGATTCCCTGATCTCGTTTATCTCAACAAACGTGGGCGACACCCTGTTGTCCTCCAAAAAGTCGTTCACCGGGATGACATTGTTGAACGTAAGGGGTGGGAAGACGCTATTGATCTTGTATATGCCGGCGCGCAGCGTGTTGTTGTTGACGTCCACATTGAACATGGTCGAGGGTATGGATGCGTCCAAGACATCTATGCCAAAGACGTGCCTGAAGGGCTGGTCGAAATTGATGACGTACTTGCTGGGTTTTGGGAACACGGCGCGGTCCCGCAATGCGCTGTCAATGTGGAGGATAAAGTTGTCTTGTGTGCTGTTTTCTTTGAGGTAGTCGATGTCCTCGATGCTCATGTTGGTTGGTGGATTGAACCTTTTCTTAAGTTACGCGCAGACAAAACCGTGTGCACCACTACACACGTTTAGGGGCTGCTGAGTGAGGCTTCACCTGCGTCCGTTGTTTGAGAACCGGTATAAGAGCGTGGGCGGATGACACCACAATGACTACCACCCCGCTACCATTTGATATCCACGTGGACGAGCTAAACGACACGAGCCCACGCTCCGACCAGCCGCGGGCCTCCAAGATCCGGCTGTGGCCGCACCAACTCGCCCTGGTACATCGTTGCAAGCAGTATGAAAATGAGCGCATACCATTGTCGTCCCTGCGCGTGCCGCAGAATGGTGTAACGCCAGATGACTACATCCGCACTCAGGTTGGCGTCATCGGCGACTCTGTAGGCTCCGGCAAGTCTTACGCCATCCTGGGGCTGCTGCTTTCCAACGACATCTCTCGCAGCGTGAGCACGATCAAGACCTATGGCAACAACAAGGTCGTCATGTGCTTTGCCGACCAAGGCACCAATGTCAAAACAAACTTGCTCGTCGTGCCACACAACCTTGCCTCACAGTGGCAGACGTACGTCCGCAACTTCACAGACGGCCTGAATTACACGGTCGTGTCCAAGGATCGACACGTTGAGCGCTTCCACCAAAGGAATGACCTGGCGGATTACGACCTGGTGATTGTGACTTCCTCCTTCTACGCGCGCCTGGGCCATTACATCACCTCGCGAAGCTACAAGTTGCAGCGTGTCATCTATGACGAGATCGACAACCAAAACCTGCCGCATTGCATGACCATCGACAGCAACTTTTATTGGTTCGTCACCGCGAGCTACGGAAACCTGTTGTGCCCCAGGGGATACAGCAGCCGCGACTACTACACTCATCGGACAGTGTGGCACGCCGACGGCTTGAGAAACTCGGGATTCGTCAAGGACTTGTTTGTAGACTTGTACAACAATTTGTCCAGAGATTACGTCAAGGCTCTGGTTGTAAAAAACAACGACCGATTTGTCAAAACTTCCATCGAGCTTCCCGAGGTCCGCACACACTTTGTCCGGTGCCTGACACCCATCCCCATCCACACCCTCAATGGGTATGTGCACAACGAGGTCATTCAATCTCTGAATGCAGGCGATGTGGCGCAGGCGATGCGCCTGATCAACCCGACCCACGTGGGTACAGAGGATAACATTATTGCCATCCAGATAGCCCGTTTGCAGCGCGACCTCCACAATGCCGAGGTGCGACTAGCTTTCACACACTCTCTAGAGTTCCAAGACGACGCCGAGCGAGCTCACGAGATTGGCGTGTTGGAGGGGCGGCGCGACGCAGTGAAGCGCAGGATAGAGGGCATCAACGAGCGCATCCGGGAGGCCGACATCTGCAGCATTTGTTACGACGACATTGACACAAAGACGATTGCACCGTGTTGTTCGAATGCTTACTGCTTCAAGTGTGTTAATTTATGGCTGACCACGCGCTCCACGTGCCCGCTCTGCAAGACCAGCCTCATCCCCAAGAACCTGATGGTCGTTAAGAACGACGCTCCTAATGCGGTGGGAAGTGAACAAGCGTCTTCCTCAGTAGATGAGTTGGGCGCGCGACATGACAAGATGAAAAACCTGGAGCTCATCATGCAGCGCCTCAGCGATAACGCCGAGGCAAAGGTAATTGTGTACTCTGCATACGATACCACCTTTGAACACGTGGCGCGCCTGTTGTCGAGGATGGGAGTGACCTACAGTTTCTTAAAGGGCAACGAGGGCCAAGTCAACCGGGTCCTACAGCGCTACAAGGACGGAGACATGCGCGTGCTCCTTGCCAACACGCGCCACTATGGCAGCGGCCTGAACCTGGAAAACACGACGGACATCATTATGTTCCACAAGATTGACTCGGAGAGCGAGAAGCAGGTCATAGGCAGGGCGCAGAGGTACGGCCGGACGGTACCGCTCAACGTGTGGTACCTCCTTTACGACAACGAGTACGATGCTGCCGTGCCACCTCAAAGTCAATGAGCGTGAGCTGTCACCCCACAAAAAATGTTTGTTTTTTTCAAGAATGCAACGGTTCCTCAAGACCGAGAAGAAACGTCGCAATCGCGTGTGCCGGAAAAAGTTGGGCGAGCGGGGCGAGTACGACCCGGACATTGACGTGTTCGAATACGACACACTAGAGAGTCTCATCGCCAAGCGCCCATTCAAGGCACCCTACAAGGAATGTATGCTCAGTGAGAAAGGCTCCTCCGAGAAGGACACCACAGGGCGCTTTTATCCCAAGGTCAGGACGGAGGCGCAGTGCAAGGACGTCAACGGCGTGTGGCGCGAAAAGTCGGTGAAGCGCACGAACAAAAAGGATGATGGCAACTGTTGGGTCACCGAAAAAGACGCCTACTGCGGGGACAAGTACGCAGAGGACGGCAAGGAGCTCTGCAACCAAGACCCGCAGTGCCACTGGTCCCTGAACGATTGCATGTCTGCCAGCGCCTACGAGAGCCTGCCGCCATCAGCCTTCCCCGAAGACTGGCCAGCAGACATCGTGCGCGATGACATTCAGGCCTACCTCGAAGCCTTTTTCTTGAGTGGGGAGTACAAGCCGCCGCGGCACCTGCCTCTGTTTGGTCAAGGCAACCGGTGCACGTCCAAGGAGCTTTCCAAGAACGCGCTGTCGCTGCCCCAGGCCGTTGTGAACATGGTGATGAGGGGCATGGCACTCCATCCCACGTCCAGCAACCGCGGGCTGCTGGTGTGGCACTCTACGGGCAGCGGCAAAACCTGCACTGCAACCGGCGTGTTTGATGCCTTCTGGGACACGCCAAAGAACATCGTGTTTGTGACCTCCGTGGAGGCGTCGGGCAGCAACCCGCCCTCCAACTTTCACAAGTGCGCCATGCGGTTCTTCCCGCGCTTCAAGGGCATGTCGCAGGACCAGGTAAAGACAGCTTTTGACAAGCGCAAGGTCAAGTTCATGACGTTTGCGCAGCTGGCGCACTACCTCCTTATCGCCAATGCCCTCAAGCGGGTAAAGAAGCCGGAGGACATCGAGCGCCACAAGAATTACCTTAACGACGCCGTGTTGGTCATCGACGAGGTGCACAACATCTTCAAGCCACTCCCCAACCAGCGCGCTGAGAATGATGCCGTGCGCAAGTTTCTGTCGGATTACAACAACAGCCGCACCAAGAACCTGAAGATCGTCATCCTGACCGCGACGCCAGGCAACACGCCAGAGGACATTGTCGCGTTGTTGAACCTCGTCCGCGACAAACGTGCGCGCGCCATCCGGGTACCAGACACGAAGAGTGAAGAGAGCATGCAGGCCTTTACGGAAAGTATCAAGGGGCTCGTGAGCTACTTTGACATGTCCAAGGACTACTCCAAGTTCCCCAAGGTCGCATACGAGAGGACGCAAGAGGCGCCCATGAGCATGAAGCAGTTTATCAAGTACGTTGAAGCTTACAACGGAGAGCCCCAGTCCGTGAGAGATTATAACGCCCTCGTTCACAAGGACCAATTGGAAAAGTACTACAAAAAGGCGCGCAAGTACTCGAACATGTTGTACAACTTTGAGAAGGACTTGATGATTGGAGAGTTTTCGGCCAAGCTGCCCTTGCTCTTGGAAAACATTGCCACCGCTCAGGATGAGAAGCACTACGTGTACTCTGCCTTTTACGAGCGTCGCGGCTTTGGCGGGCAAGGCATTCCCGCGATTGCGCGCTTCCTGGAGACCGAGTTGGGTTACAAAAAGCTGTCTCTCTCAGAGGCCCGCAAGATGGTCCGGGCCTTGGACGCGGGCGAGAGCTACCCTATGGCAAAGCGCTACGTTCTTGCATTGAGCGCCGAGCTGTCGGCGGAGCGCGAAAACCTAAACGTGCTCGTACGGGCGTTCAACCGCGGCGAGAATGTGCGCGGACAATATGTCAACGTGTTTCTGGCATCCCAAGGCTACAACGAAGGCGTCGACCTCAAGGGCGTGCGCCACGTGCACATCTTTGAGCCCTTGCTGTCGCTCTCCGCCGAGCAGCAGACCGTAGGCCGCGCGGCGCGCTTTTGCAGCCACAGCGACCTGAGCTTTGACAAGAACGAATGGACGGTCAAGATACACCGGTACATCTCTAAGGAGCCGGTGGACATGAGCGGCTTCAACGTAAACTTTTACAAAGACCGCATCGAGGGGCTCAAGATTGACATCGCGGCCTTTGAGGAAAAGCTCTTGGCTTTGAAGGGAGAGCGCGGTGCCACGGCCGCCAAGGTCAAGGAAGACTACAAGCGGCGCATCGTCGCCTTGAAGGCGGAGGTCCGCGGCTTGCAGTCCAAGGTGCGCGAAGTTGAAAAAATGAACATTAGCAACGTGAATTTGATAGACGAGCAACTCACGCAGGAGACCTTTGAGCGCGTCAAGGAGTTGCTATCTATCTACGACGTCATCAGGCACGGTGCCATTGATTACAAGCTGCTCAAGGACTTTCACGTTTAAGGGGCGCCTGCCGTGCAAAAAAAAATTCCATATTAGTAACTAAAATGGGTTTTGCACCGGTACATTGGGGGCCTTACTTTTGGGGCACCATTCACATTACGTGTCTAGGCGCGCCAGAGGTATTCGACGACTTTGACAAGCAAGCCTACGCCAACTTTTTCAACACCCTACCCTTTGTGCTACCTTGTGGCTCTTGCGGCAAGCACTTTTACGAGACGCTGCAAGTAGAGCCTGTGGAGAGCGCGCTGAGCAGCAAGTACACGCTGTTTGCGTGGTCCGTGCGCGTGCACAACATCGTCAACAAGCGCCTGCAAAAACCGGAATGGTCCCTAGACCAATCGCTGGAGCACTGGAACCGCGTGTGCACGGGCGAGCCCGCCAATTGCCCCAAGGGCATAGCAAAGACGATGCACAGCGCCAGCAGCGGGGACGACAAGGCGTGGTTGGAGATGGTGGTGTTGATGGTCATTGGGTTGAGCGTGGGCGGCGGCGCCGGCTTTTTGTTCGCCAAGCGCCTGGAATCATAGATAGTCTCCTTTTTTTGTTGCCACAGGGTAGAAGAAATGCATGTGTTTGGCGCGATCTCGCAATTCGCCAAGGACCATCCAATCAAGGTGGCGTCCAACCTGTCATTTTGTCTGCTTGTGCCATTGCAAGATGTAGCGTTGCCACATTTTTACGGCAAATTGATCCAAGCAATCACGACCAACCAACAGGTCGTGTCGCTGATGGTGGCCGTCGTCGCACTGTTCACCATCGTTGAGATGGGCTTTGTGGCCTCTGACTACCACGATATTGGCACGTTTTCGCAATTCCAGACCTACATCCGCATCGAGATTGTCAAAAACGTGCTCAAGCGGTTTGAGAGCCAGTTCCAAGAGCTCAATGTTGAGAACGTGATGTCCAAGATCGTGCGCATCCCCAATGTATTGCAGGTGTTTTATGAGAGGCTCAAGTACTCCATCATCCCGTACATATTGGCATTCGGTATCAGCACCTTCTACTTTTACTACCACGACCCCTTGTTGGGGGCTGCCTTATTGCTGCTGTCTGTCGCCTACATGGCGATGATCTTGCAGATCCCCTACAACGTGTGCAAGCCCTCTTCGGTCAGGTGCGACCAGGCCGTCAACGAGACGCACGAAGAAATCGACGACATCCTCCGCAACTTTTTGGCGATGCAAGGCGACCGGGAGAAGCAGGTCAAGGAGATCGATCGTCTGTACCAAAGGGAGGAGTTGTTTGCCGTCAAGTTTGCTCAAACGATGAAGTGTTTGATGAACACCAAGGCGCTTACCTCTTCGCTGCTCTTGGTCTTTATTGGGGTGTTTGTGTGGCGCTGCCACCATCTGCTCAAAAAGAAGGTCCTGCCCACCTCCAAGTTCATCACGCTGTTTTTCATCATCGTGTATCTGAGCAATGCCATGATGAGCATGGAGGGCCAGCTGCGCGACATGGTGTTTGAGTGGGGCGCCCTCATGGAGGCCGACGACCTCTTTCACAAGCTGGAGCGCCCGCCGCGGGTGACGCCTTCCCCGCACATGCGCCTCCTCGTCCCGGCAGAGGGCATCGGCCTTCGTCACGTTTGGCTGAGTTTCCAAGGCGCCACGGAGCCCATCCTCAGGGACGTCTCTCTTCACGTCGGCCCTGGGGAGCGCGTCGTGGTGGTCGGGGACATAGGCAGCGGAAAGTCCACCATCCTCAAGATGCTCGCACGGTTTTACGAGCCCGACCAAGGCTTTGTCTACGTGGATGGCACGGCTTACACCAACACGACCGTCACCGCCATCAAACAAAAGGTCGGCTACGTCCCACAACACCCGCAACTTTTCAACAGGACGGTGATGGAGAACATCTTGTATGGCAACGAGGAGAAGCACACCCGCGAGCAGGTGATGGTCACACTGGAGCGGCTCAACCTGCTCAAGGAGTTTGACAATCTCAACGAAGGGGTCGACACGCTCGTTGGCAAGAATGGGCACCGCTTGTCCGGCGGCCAACGCCAAATCGTGTGGTGCATGAGGACGATGTTGTCTCAGCCAAAGTACATCTTGCTCGACGAGCCCACGTCCTCCTTGGATGAGAAGGCCAAGGCCACCTTTATCGCAATGTTGCAGGCGATGATGCATGCCACGCCCGAGCTGACGATCATCATCGTCACACACGACCCCGTGATGAAGGCGTTTGGCAAGCGCACCGTGGTGGTCAATCAGGGCAAGGTCGTTGAGGACTTTCAGTCGGAATAGTGAACAAACACACACAATCCCGCGGTCCACCACGTAAACAAATGTGCATGTATTTCAGAAAGCGAGGTAATTGAGAGTACATGAATGCCACCACCATCAAAAACTGCAGATTCCGATACTTGAGCGACTCGTCACACGTTTTTTACATCACGCGCGCGAGCACCCCGCGCCCGCTGAGCTTTGCCAACACAGAGTATTACACCGCCCCCTTTTTCAGCAAGGAGCGCAACGAAGTCCGGAACGTTCTCATTGCATATATCGACCTCGCCATGTGTCACGCCAAAAAGAAAGAGGTGTCTGCATTGGTACCGTCATCTTTGGACATGCGGGTGAATGCGGTGTCTCTCAAAGGTTTCAAGGACATGGCGGGATACTTTGAAATGCCCGCGCTGGTGATCACCAAGGCATACTGCAGCGTGGAAGACACAAGCGAGCACATCGAGGCCTACTATTACGGGAATCAAAAAAATAATGCGCATACTATTTAGAGTGTACTCCATTGACAAACCATGCCCCTCACATCAGCTTACGACGGCGAGTGGGTTGTTACCGTGACAAACTCCAGCGCCTCAGCAGCCACGCTGCGGGAGACCAAGGGCGCATTTCTAGGCAATGGGAAGGTTGGTTACACGACGGCCTTTCACAAGTTGGGTGTGCAAAAGAGCATCGTGGGCGTGGACTTTGACTACAACGAGTCGGGCATGTACAAGACAAACGTGATCGAGGGCTTTGATCCCACCACACTGCAGTTTTTTGACAACAGGTCTGCGGGAACGACTGTGCAGCAGGCCACGCTCGGGACACAAGTGTTGCACATGGACACGGGCATCGCTACTTCCACCTTTTCGGTGACAGATGGCACATCCACATTCTCCGTCGCGACGGACATGTATGCCGTGCGGCACCTGCCCTACTGCACCGTGCAGACAGTTACGATCACCCCGGCGCAGTCGACGGCTACGCTCGACTTGTACCACATAGTCGCCGCCGGCCAAAACGTCCAAAACGTAGAGTACAACAACAACGTCGTGTTTAGCGAGAACCTCAGCGAGACGCAGGGCGTTTACATGCTCACGGGCAGGGGCACCATTGCGGGCACGAACCACATCCTGGCCGCAAGCACGGCCTACATCTTGGAGACACCGGCAAAGATGGCGACCGTGGGTTTCAACGTGTACGCCTCTGACGTCAACAGCTGCTTCCAAAAGATACGATTGACGACCTTGGTGTCGGGCACGCCCTACAAGCTGCACTTTGTCACTGCACAAATGTCTGATTACGATTTCAAGCAGCCGCAAGACGAGACCCGGCGCATCTTGGTGAATGTACTCGACGGCTTAGACACCCCCTCTGCGCCGGTCACGCGCATCCGCGCCGCCCACGTCAAGGCCTGGCTAGATGCTTGGAAGCACAATGTGCTTGTGGAACCCAAGTTGGGGATCACACAGGGTGAGGCGGATGCGATCACCGAGCTCAAGCGCGTCGTGCGCTACAACACCTACAACTTGTGGTCGTCCGTGCGGGATGGCGCCGGCGTCGAAGTAAATCCGAGCTCGCTGTCGCTCCTCGACACCAATGGCAACCTGTTTTGGGACGGCGACCTGTGGTTCGTGCCGCTGTTGACCATCTTCAAGCCGACTGCTGCCAAGACCATCCTGGAGACGCGATACAAGAACATCGAGCGCGCCATGCGCCTGGCGGCAGGTTATGGCTATGAAGGCACCAAGTTTCCTTACGCAAACGATGTGGTCGGGTATGGCAACAACCCCTATTGGGACATCAGTGGACCCTTGCACATATTCAACACAGCGTTGTTGAGCGTCAGTGTGTGGAACTACTACCGTGTCACGCAAGACAAGGCGTGGCTGCAGAACAAAGGCTACGGCATTCTCAAAGGCAACGCCGACTTTTTTGCTAGCAAGATTGAGATTGATGAGGACGGGTCCTACAACATCCGCGACGTCTTTTCCATCAACAATGTGCGCTCGGACAACAATGCGCTCACCAATTACCTCGTGAAGGTCGCCTTAAAATACGCTGTAGAGGCGTCCTACGAGCTTGCCATGCCCGTAGCATCAGCATGGACGCTGGGCTACTACAATTTGGACGCGCGGTACTTTGTCTCGCCCGTGGACGTGCTCAAGCAAGACGGCGACGTCACCACAAACACGATGTACGACCTGTTGGAACAACTTGTTGTTATCACGCCCTTTTACTTTGAGGTGTTCATGCGCCAAAACGTCAACCGTGACAAAGACACGATCGAAAGGAACTTGACATTTGTTGAGAGCAGGATCAACGCCGGCTTCGCCGACCACCCAATAAACACCATGTTGCTGACGTGGCTCAAGGCCTACATCATGGGCTTTGACTCTGCCTACGCGACCACATTTGAGACTGCATTACAAGATGTTCTCTCAACAAACGTGGTGGGGGTGTGGGGCAACTTTAACGGCAGCAACAGCACGACAGATTACAACGATTTGTCCTTGAGCGCGCTCTTCCTGCTGATGCTCGTCACCGGACCCGGGTCGTTGCGCATTAGGGGCACGGTGTCCGAGACGCGTTTCTATGCAGAAGCTCTTGGCGTCCGCGTGGCGCCATCACACGCCATGCCAGCGACGTGGAAGAATGTGCGCCTCAGTGGCGTGGGCAAAAACAAGGCTACCTTCAACGTCTTGAATGAATTGTACTACAACCCGTAACGTAACTACCGAATTGCACTCCAGCCCCCTGGACAACTGCACGAGGGTGTTTTTTTTGTATGGTTAGGATAGATAAGATGCAGCCGAGTCCAATCCTAGCACCAGCCACTTTGAAACCACAGGTGTCGCCCGCACCAACGCCCCTGCAGCCCGCAGCAAGAGTTTTGCAGTACCCGCCAGACGCGTACCACACGTACAAACGAAAGCTGGAAGAGGAGCCCACCATTGTCAAGCCCGCAACCGGGTTTTTCAAAAACATGTTTTACGACTTTCAAGAGTTCATGTTTGCCAACAACGTGCTCGTCATTGCAACGGGTTGGGGCATTGGCACGGCCACCAAGGAGATCATCGACCGCCTGCTCACCGACGCGTTGATGCCGTTGTTGGGCGCCATGGGCAAATTCAGCCTCACTCGGCACGCCTACAACTTTGCACTGAAACACGCCGCGGAGACGCGCATGGAGCCCGTGCTGATCGCTCTGGGCAACATCGCGTGGGACTTTACAAAGTGGCTGACGGTCATAGCGCTGACGTTCATCCTGCTCGAGTACGTCCTCAACCGGAGGATCATTGGTTTGTCTACCACGGTGAGACAAGAAGCCAAGGCCGAGTTTGCCAAAGCAAAGGCTGCTGCTGCTACGGACAAGATTATCCCAGACAACAACGACTTGGAGGTTCTAGAGAAGCGCATCGAGTTTGAAAAGGAAACCGGCAAACAGATGATCAACAATGAAAAGCAGGTCATACAACAAGCCGTCCGTGCGGTCCCAAGCAAGGCAGCCCAGACCGCGACGCCCGCACCCGGACCTGGACCCGCGCCGGCGCCTGCGCCTGCGTACCTCGGTGTGGCGCCGATGTTCAACTACTACGGCTACGGGCAACAGCAATCCTACGCTGCCGCGGCTCCCATGGCTGCTGCGCCCGCCGGTGCTATTCGTGCGGCGAGGTAACATCGTAAATTGATTGTTGGAGCACCATTTTTTACCTGTAAAGAATAATGACGTGGCTGCGGTTCTGGACCACACTCGGTATCGCCACCTTGGTTTTGCTCGCATTGCTCGTGTATGCACACACCATTCAACGACAACTCTGTACACCCACCCGCCCTTACGTCCACCCGGGCTTTGAACACTTTGAAGAAAATGCCCCCGCCATTCCGACGGACATCATAGCCGAGCTGGGACTTGAGCCCTACTCTAAGACCTGGCAAACAGACAGCGTGCCGTTGTTGCTTCACCAAACTGCACCGAGCGACAAATCTAAGTGGCACAACCTGTGGAGGCCCTGCCAAGAGTCTTGGATCAAAAAGTGTTCTCACTACGCATATTGCATGTGGAATGACGATGATATCGCGGACCTCATCAAGAAGCGCTACCCCAAGTTCTTGCCCACCTTTCAAGCCTACGACGTCAACATCAAGCGCGTCGATGCATTCCGGTACTTTCTGTTGTACGAGTACGGCGGGCTGTATGTAGACATGGACTACGAATGCGTGCGCAACTTTGACCATACCCTGGCCAAGGGCAAGGTGTCCATCGCCGAGTCCACATTTGAGAATGAAAAATACCAAAACGCGCTGATGGCTTCTCCACCCCGGCACCCCTTTTGGCTCTACGTCTTTGAGAACTTGCTCAAGAGACCGGGTGAGTACGTGGTGGTTGCCACCGGTCCCAAGCTCATCGACGACGTGGTTGCCAGTGCTCCTGTGGACATGTTCAATGCCCTCCCCAAGGAGGGGTTCTCCGTCATCGAGCCCTTTGAATCAAGCCACGCGACAGAACGCGAGGCCTTGGATGAAAAAAAGTGGGATAATCAGCCCAAAGTGTATGCCGTCCATCACTGCACGGCCTCTTGGATGGACTAGGTGTGGTGTGTGTTTTTTAGTGTCTGGTAGTGTCTGGTTGTGTTGTGTGGTGTCTTTGTCTTGGTTGTCGTCGCAGTTCCTTAAAATTCCACCAGCACCGGGCAATGGTCCGAGCCCATGACCTTGCTCAACACCTCACACCGCTTGAGTTTTTTTTGGGTCGCTTCGCTCACCAAAGCCAAGTCTATCCTCCACCCCTTGTTCCGCTCCCGACTGCGTCCCAGGTAGCTCCAGTAGGTGAAGACGTCCTTTGCGCCAGGATGGAGAGCACGGAACGCGTCTTGAAGGCGGGTTTTGTGGATGAGCGCGGCAAAGGCCTCGCGCTCTTGCGGCGTGAAGCCGGGGCTCGTGACTAGACGCTTTGGATCATGCACATCGACGGCCTCGGGGGCGACGTTGAGGTCTCCAATGACCACGAGGTACCTGCCCCCTTTCTGCAACTGGGCGGTGTGGTCGCAAAACCGAGGCTCCCACGAGTTTACCCGCTCTTCCAACCTCTCCAGCTTGGGTTTGGAGTTTGGCGCGTACACACAACACACCGTCGTCCCACCCGCAAACTCGGCAGTGAGCAGGCGCCCCTCGTGGGCAAACTCTTGCGTGTCGGGAAAGCCCTCGCGCACCCTCGTTGCAGGGGTCTTGGAACACAGCGCCACACCCGCATAGCCCTTTTTTTGTGAGGCGCTCACGTACACGTATGGCATCAGCTGGGAAAGCAGTTGCTCGGCGGTGTGTGCGTCGCACTTGATTTCTTGCAAGCACAATACGTCGGGATCTACCTCGGCCACAAGGTTTTGTAGTGTGGACGCTTTCGAAAAGATGGACCGCAACCCATTCACGTTCCAAGACAACACACGCATCGCTAGCAAGAGTCTTGCTGGTCTTCCTTAAGTCTCCAGCTGCTCGTACAGCGCCGAGAGACGGTCCTCAATGTTGTCGTGGAAATTGGGATCAAAGTCCCGGATGAGCTGGTCAAAGAGCGCAATGTACTCGACCACTTGTTTGTCTAGGCAGGGTACCTTGTAGTACTCCACAAGGCCTTCGTATTCAATTTTTGGCACCGCTGGGTGCGTGTAGTAAAACAGTTGCTTGAGATCGATAATCTTTGGTTCCAAGTCGTGGTCCTTGAAAAACTCGCTAAAGACAGACTTGAGACACGCGATCTTACACTCATCGTCGTAAGTCACAAGGTAGAGGTCACTCCCCTCGGGGGGCAGATGGGCCGCGAGCGCATTGCACACCTCTTCAAAGGCCTCGTTGTCGTGGATGTTGTCTACATTGAAATACTCCTCTTCATCGCCGTCATAAAAGCCGACGCCCGTGGGCTGGTCCAAGTATGGATTTTCATGCTTCTTGGTCACGTCAAAGAACAAGACTTTGGGGGAACGCGAACTCTCTTCGCCGTTGGCCTTGGGGGTGCGGAAAAACACACGTGGAAAGAGGATAGGCGCCCCAATGATTGCAGCAATCGCCCACAGAGTGTAGTCCATAGAGTATTCTAGAGCCTAAAAATTCCCTTAAGTAAAGAAAGTGGTGTGAAAACGATGTCCAACCTGAATTTCAACCCCGCGACTTACCTCTACCTCAACCCCGAGCTGCAAGCCTTCTCCAATGTGACGACCATCGAGCAGGCGCAAACCTTTTACCTATCAAATGTGAATGGGAGCAATCTCCCCTACAGCTTGTCCAGCCTCGACCCCAACTTTAATGCGCGCGTGTTCATCCACAGCAGCAAAAACGGACTAGATGTCAGCTCGCTCAATGAGGTAATTAGACAAGCAATGAGCAACGACGGCTACTCTGCAACCAGCTTGCTGGCCACCTCTGAGTTTATGCAATCCATCCAGCAACCCATCACGTACACTAGCAACAACACCTTTTACATGACCAACGCCGTGCCGCTCACCCCCGAGAATCTCATTGTGGGTGATGACGTGATGATCGTGATTGAGAACGAGTCTGAGGTGATATCCAAAGTAACTGCCATTGACAGCAACACACAACCAAACACCTTTACAGTGTCCAATTATGCCAATTTTAGCTATTCCAATGCCTCCAACGTGGAGCTCTTTGGACAACGCCTGTACGACGCAGAGCGGCTGGGCATCATCAACTGGATCCGGGGCTACCGCTCGCCCGACCCCTACGCAGGCAACTACGTCGTCGACACAAGCTTCAACCCCGAGCTGTACAGGTTGTTGTATCCTGACGCGCGGCACCTCACCAACATGCAGTGCCTGTTTGACTATCTCACTTACCGCGATGATGGCGAACTGCGCATTGGCAACGTCGGGCAATTCATTATTCCCAACAATGCCGAGTCGCTCATCTTGGACGGAGCCAAGCTTGAGTGGAGCTCCAACAACATCAGCCTGAGCATGCAAAAGGCGATCTGGAGCAGCAACTACACTGGCTCTTTCGTTTCGAGCGACTACGCAACCAGCAACTTTGCACCATCCAATACCACTAACACACGGTTAAATACATTGTCTAATACATTCTCCAACTACCTTCCCGCCACAAACGGCTACAACGTGCTGGTAGGAAGTATCGGGCCTACTTGGAGCAATTCGATACAGACCTCTGGCAACTGGAGCTTCCAGGGCAGCAACATAACCTTTACCTCGAATGTGACGGTGTCGCAAACCCTAAACGTAGCCGGCGTGACCACCATTGGCACGACAGGCACCTCAACATCTAACACGCTCGTGTTCGACGTAAAGGGTGCCATGCGCGCCGACGATTACATCCTCACATCAGACGCGCGCACCAAGGTCGTGGTGGGGGCGGTGGACACGGCGGCGTGCCTCGAGTTTGTCAAAAAGGCACCTGTGGTGAGCTTCGTGCGGCGCAATGGCAGCGCAGAGGACAAGACCGTGCCCAGGTACGGCTTCCGTGCCCAGGACCTGGAGGCGCTGGATGCCTCTGTCGTGCGGCGCCTGTCCGACTTTTTGCCAAACGTGATGGCGCGTGCCGCTTTTGATGACAACGGGCGCATGAGCATCGTGGGAGAACGCCCACCCACCGCTACCGCGGTTTTGAAGGCTGGAGACACCATCAAGGTCGTGCTAGAAGATGGGGGCCACGTTACCACCACGATGATGTCGGACACGGCGGTAGACCACCCCGCCTTGCGCGGCGTGGAGGCATTTGTATATGGCACGCGTGTGGACGATTTTGCAGTGATTGACAACGCCCAACTCTTTGCGGTGGTGACCGGTGCTCTCCAGCGCCTCGCCGAGCGCTTCGAGCGCTTGGAGCGCTTTTGTTATGAGCGCTGCGGATTTGCGCTGTAGTCGCTGTACTCGTCGTTCTCGCCAGCAAGGATCTTTTCGTCGACAACGTCTTCGCCCTTGTCGCTCTTGCGCAGCTGCACGTTGTAGGCCTGGTAGCGCTTGCGCAGGTGCCCGATGTTGCGCTGGATGTATGCATTGTCGTTGTACAATGGGTCGGTTTGGCCGCCGGGGTTGTCATAGATTTCATCATCGTAGGCGGGGTTGGTGGGGTCGTAGGTGTAGCCATCGACCTCTTTGAGCTTGTAGCGCACGTTGTCGCGGTACTCGGAGTACGTCTTGTACATGCCAGTGACATTCGTCAGCATCAACCATGCAAAGAAGATCGACAACAACACAAAGAGGCCGAGCATGAACCAGTTGGAGGAGGAAATGGACGAGGCCTTGCTCAAAATCAGGTAGTCTTCACCAAATATGTCGGACTTTGAACACACTGGATGGGTCGACATGTTTTATTTTGATGAGAGAAAAATGGCACCCGTAAGCGAGGGCACCATTTTTATCTTGTCAAAGTATAATAGCCGGGCTCCCCACAACCATGTCGAGTCTCAAGTCGGCGTCTTTCTATCTCCAAAAGATCATCGACTTTATAAGAGAGAAGACCATTGAGTTTGGATCTTTTGGCACATACCTGGAGCGCGTCAAGTCCAGCGACGTCGAAGTCTTCACCTTTTTGGAAAAGATTGTCATGAACCGCCACCGGTATGAGCTGAGCCGCCAGCGCTTCATCGACGAAGCCAACAAAAAGATAAGCTCTGCAGGCACCACGAAAATGGTGCTCATCGTCTTGAACGCTGTCGTGGGCGTGCTCATTCTGGGAGCGGTGATCATGAAGTCAAATTTGCTAGACAAGACCGCGCCGTTCCTCGCCAAACTCAAAACCATGATCGTCACCGCCCTCGTCGTCTTTGTGATGACAATCGCGTTTTACCTCAGCATCGTGTACAACGATGAGAGGAAGGCGGACTTTGAAGGCGCGCGCAACCTCAAGTTTGACGCCGAGCGCTTCTTTGACAAATTTGAGAGCAAGACGGGGGTTGCTATGTACTATGGTCTCAAATTCAAGTTTACAGAGCCCGCAGGGCCGGACAGGAAGCTCATCCGGACCACCTACGACGAGCTTGTGACGGCCAAAGAGACGCGCCCGCCCAAAAAGTTAATGGTGAGCGAGATCCGGCAACATCCAGAGTGGCCAAAGATCGTTGACGAATGCCGTCCCGAGTACCTGTTGCTGGCAGCGGAGGCGGTTGCAGCGGGGACCATCACCAAGAGCGGCCAGACCCAGAGGGAGCTCGAGGCGCTCAGCCAGGAGGAGGACACCTTGCGTTTGTGGGACAATGCGGCGATGTTGCAAGAAATCCGCACCAAGTCGCTGGCCCTGTTGGGTCTTGTCACCAAGCTCAAAGAGGGCGATGTCACAGATAAGATGAATGATGAAGACATCCGAGAGGTCGTGAAAAAGGAGGTGGTACCCTTGTTCACTCAGCGCGACATCGTGTACCTGCCCAACGTGGCGCTCAAAGACCCAAATGCCATGGGGTATGCGCCCTTGGACGAGTTCACCGTAGAGAATCAGGAGGCGTGTTTGTTGTACTTGCAACAGAGCCAAGAAGCCAACCTGGTGTTCTACGATGGCGAGAAAAAAACGTGCACAGCCTACTCCTTGGCGGCTTTCCCCAAAGGCAGCGTGCTGAAGCAATCTGGCAGCGCGTCCGCATACATCGTCGCAGACAAAGACGAGCAGCTTGTGTTCCTCGAAGCCGGACCTCTGATCAAACTGCCAGCGGAGCCCATCTCAGAGACCAGGGCAAAGACAGACAATTGCGCAATCGAGTGCATGGACGACTCCAGTTGCATTGGGTTTTCACGGCGGCAAGGCGTGTGCAACCTGAGCTTGGCGATGGAGCGCCCGCCATTTGAAACGGTGCAGCTGGCATGCACCAGCGACGCCAATTGCACGACATACAAGTACGACGTAAAGGAGTTTGGGCAACGGGTGGACATCATTGGGTACTTTGATGACGCAAAGCAAGCTATCAAGAGGCGGGTCGTGGACCTCGCCACCAAGTACAATTTCGAGTTTAGCTTTTTGAAATACCTGGATATCATCCGCAACGAGCTGGACGTGGTATATTCCAACACAGAGCTGGATGTCGTGATGGTCAAGGTGACGGAGACGCTGGAGGCGGCGGATGCGGAAATGAAAAATTCGCTCAAGTCTCTGAGCAACAAGTTCATCTCGTTCGACAGGTTTGAGCGCAAGCTCGATGAGATGACCCTCGGTGAGGTGATCTATTACCAACGCAACGTGATCCACAAGTTGCACAACGTCATCTACATCTTGCACGAAAAGGTGCAAGACGGGCTAGCCAATGGCACGTCGATCGAGCGAAACATGTTTGTGGACAAGGAGCGATCACTGCAGCGGCAAAAGGTGCTCGTGTGGTCGATGACGGCTGTGCTCTTGCTGGGCTACACCTTCTATGCCGTGACAGTGTTTGAGGACGAAGATGCCAGCAGGGGTGAGGTGTCGGTGCGCTTGATGCTGCCGCTCGTGCTCCTGGGCGTCATTGTGTCGGTCGCCGTGTCGCACTACACCAAGCAGACGTCCCTCTATGCCTACAACCGCAGCATCCTCGAGTCCAACGACACCAAGTTGTTGGACAGCATCTTTGCGCTCAACACCTCAGTTGACATCGTCACCGCGGAGAAAAAGTCGGTCAAGATGAAGATCAAGGAACTCAAGGTCCGCGCAGAGTACAAGCGCGACATCTACGAAAACAGCATCAAGGCCATCAACATGCTGGAGCGTTGCAACCTGATTACGGATGCCTCGAATGTCCTACTGCCATTCCCCTACATCGACATGACCGTGCAAGGCGGCATGGTGCTCGTGTCGTTCTTGGTGATTGGTTACATGATGCAATACATGAGTCCAGTAGAAAATATCATGCAGATCCGCTTGGCGGGCAAGATCGTGCAGCTGGTAAAGGATCATCCAGGAAAGTACAGGCTAGGCGACTTCCCCGAGCTGGATTGTCTGTCTCCCAGCACCACGCCCTTGAAGGTCATTGGCACTGTCGTGTTTATCATGGTGGCGGCTATGTACTCGAACAAGGTCATCCGCTCTGGCACGGAGTACAGCGCTGGGCTGTACAACAGCCGCTACTTTGTGGAGTCTAGGTGCGTGCAGGAATGAGGCCTTCGATGAACTTGCCCACCGCCTCGATGTGCTTGTCTAGATTGGGCAGCTCCTCGTTGGCATTCAACACGAGCAGGTTTGCAGACTTGCTCGCCGCGGCGCCGCCCATGAGCCATTGTTCGTGCTTGTGGTGGACGCTTCGCACGTAGTCGAGGCCAATGGTGTCCTCGCTTTGCCGCTGTCTTTTTTGGATCCGCTCCAGGCACTTTTCCGGCGTGGCGCGGAGGTAAATAGTACCCGCAATGGGTTGCCCAAAAAGCTCCTTGATGTGGCCGTGCCACAGGTTGTAGACATTCCACTCCATCTCCGTGATGTCCCCTGATTCGTACAAGCACTTTGCAAAGATTTCGTAGTCCGTCAGAAAGCTCCTCTCGCAAAGCAGGACTGCGTCGGGGTGTTGACGGCGGGCGCGCATCATCGTCGCTACCCGCGACATCAAGACATACGTTTGGAAAACGTACGCATACTTGGGCTTGTCCAAGTAGTACAAGTCAAACATGCTCTTGCCCGAGCTGTCCGTAAGACCCGTCCAGTCGTGCACCTGCTCATAGACGGCCACAACGTTTTTGAGTTGGCGTTCACATTCAGCCAGGAATGTGCTCTTGCCGCTGCCAATGTTGCCTTCGACGATGACGAGCATTGTGGTGTCTTGTTGAGGTTGGTGTTTGGAAACCCTTTGAATGGTTGGTTAGGTTGGTTGGAAGGGGTGGTGGTGGGCCTTTCAATTTTTATGTTCCATGTTTATAGACATAATCGCCTATGATTTGGTTGTTGTTACTGATCACGGCCATGGTTTCTTTATTTCAAATGCACAACCAGCTAAAGGAAACGTTCAAGAGTTGCTGTAAGCGATGTGGTTCCTGTGGCGGGGGATGCAACGGGGGGTGTAACAACAACACCGCACCATACTTTCAATGGATGCCAATGATGTTCACGATGCCGGCGCCAGCTAAGTGCCCAGAGCCGGTCGTAGTGATTGCAGATCTCGAGCCCCCAGTGCAAGTTGCTCCGCCCAAGGCACCTCCTACCACTCCGGCAGCAGTGGCCAAGCCGGTAACGACCGCGCCCGCCGTAACCACCAAGGCGCCGGCGCCCAAAACCAGCTCCAGCACAAAGCCACCGGCCAAGTCCACCACCCCTGTGCCGGGTTCCAAGAGCACCTTGAAGTTTTCCGGGATGAGGTTGCCAACAGTCGCGCCCATTGAGCCTGGTAAGCTGAATCCCAACCTACGGGGCACCATCTTATCACAGATCCGCACGGAATTGATGCCCTTGATCAACAAGGAGAGGGCGTGCGCGGGCTTGGTGAGCTTGAAGCGCGATGAAGCCCTAGACGCGGCCGCACAACGTCTCGCAGAGGAGATCATTGTCAACGACCTGCGCACCGACTTTCCGCACTTTAGCCATATGAGCGACACAACCGTGGATGAGCGTGTCAAGGCCGAGGGATGGACCGGCTTCACATCTGCTGAAGGCAATCTGCAACAGATCATTCAGTATTCCAAGCAACTCTACGACACCAACACACCCAAAGCTTTCATCGCTGACGCAATGTGTGACAACCCAGTAAGCCAAGACGCAAAGGCGACGAGCAAAATCCTGCTCAACCCGAATTTCAATTGCATAGGCATCGGCTATGGCCTTGGTAATGCCGACAGCGTAAAAATGAACACCAAAAGTTGTTTCGTGATCGTTGTGGGCAAGAACAACAAGGTCGTCACGCAGGTTGAACCCAAGCCATTGGACTGCCTGAATTGGGAGCTCAAGTCGAATTGCCCCGACTTGGAACCCACCAAGTCTGCGACGGTCAGTATAGGCGCCAAGCCCACCACGACCTTGCGCCCTAGCGCATGAAGAGGAGGCCGTACATGACGCCCAAGATGAAGACCAGAAAGCCTATGACCAACATGGGCGCGATGGTGTAAAACATGTCCTCTTCCTCCGAGAAGCAGCGGTCCCAAAACCCGCGGCGCTTGCCATCTTTGACGCCCACCAGGCCACCGTGGTCGACACCCTTTTCACACCGGTTGTTGATGCAAACGTTTCCTTGCAAACAAGAGGCGTAGGGCTCGGCGCAGCCAGTGAATCCAGGGTTGATCAAGCGCTTGCAAAACTTGTCCTTTTGTCCCTCCTTGCGAAAACAAGACGTGCCGTCCTCGCAAGTTGCGTTTTCGCAGTTCTCCCCCAAACGCGCGATCTCCGCGAATGGCTCACACTGGATGTTTCCGTCGAAGTTTTCGCGGTAGTTACACTGTGACATTATATACAATACGCATACAAAATTTGTACAGTACGAATGCGGAGACAAAATTAGACATAATTTGAATACAAAAGCACGAAAACGCTGGGGGTGAAGGGGGACTTTGCCGCGTTCACTTCCTCTTTGGCTTCTTCTCTTCAACGCGGTACTTTTGCCAGCGCTCAAAGATGTCGTCGTCCTTGCAAAAGTTGGTTTTGACTTTGTGGGCGGCCTTTTCGATGCCCGCAAACTCAAAGTATTGCTGCAGCGACCGTTGCTTGCCCAAGCCATAGACCTCGAGGTTTTTGGCCATGAGAGGAGACATCTCCTTGGCGTCCTCGAGGTCTAGCAGATTGCGCACCTTGTTGACGGCGTCCTTGTCGTTGTTGTACTTGACGTCGTCCCAAAACTTGGGCTCTTTCTCACGCGTGTAAAAGTGGTAGATGACGTTTTCGCTGGGGGTGAAGATGTCCCACCCGTGCGTCCACAACCGCACAGAGTGCAGGATCTCCTCACCCACGAAGAGGTAGGGCAGGTTTGGATCAAAGGGCACCTCGCGGGCAAACTCAGAGGGGCCGAACATCATGCCCGCCGCGACGTAGGGGTTGGGCCTGGGAAGGTCGCCGGGCTGAACGGTCACAAAGTCTGCGCCCTCAAAGCTGATCATCTTGTCTTCGTTGAAAAAGCTCTTGCAAATGGTTGGCACCTTGTCTTTTTCGTCATTGGGGTCGTCATAGCTCTCGTGCGCCTTGGTGTAATGAGACAGCATGGGCTTTTGGACGCCCTTGGCCTTGAGCTGCTTGATCATGCGCACAAGCTTTGCATCCCAATCCTTTGAGAAGAAGCAATGTGAGTCGATTTGGAGGTAGTACTTTTCGTCTTGCAAGAGCGTGCTGCACAGGTAGCGCGCCCAGGTCGGACCCATGGCGTCAAAATGGGCGACGCGGATGGTGCGGATGTGGGTGCGCCATTGCTCGTCGATCTTGTCGTTCAATGCACAATCCGCGTCCTTTTTGGGGTCATTCTGTTGACACAGGCCAATGAAGACTAGGTCAGGGCGGGCGGCGTTGGAATAGATTGAATCAATGGTCTTTGGGCAAGACGCATCTCTGTAGGAGGCGACGGAGATGAAAATCGTGTCATCGTCTTGCATTGCAAATGGGTCATCTTCTGGTTCGGGTTCTGGCTCGGGCGGCGGGGCTTCCGATGTGGTTTTGTTTCCTGCAACCTTCTTGTTGCGCGGCTTTTCGGCGACTTTTTCCACCAGTGGTGACTCGGTGAAGCGTTCCAGCGTCCTTGGGACGGGCGTGTAGGAGGCATGACGCACGCCGCCGCAAGTTGGCTCTGGCGCAGTCATCAACATTGCAGACAACAAGATCAAGAAAAAGATGGCCGCTATGGTTGTTTGGTTCATTTGAATTTAGCGAGACAAATTTTCTCCTTTTACAGAAGTGAAAGCAACGATGCGAACGATTCCGCTTTCTAATGTCAAGAGAGCCATCGATGATGGTGACATCCAAAAGATCACCTCCTTTGCGCAATCCGGGTTGGACATCGAGCGCGATATCATCATGGGCATGCCCGGTTGGGACGCGCTGCACTACGCCGTGTTCAAGGAAGACATTGCTATCACGCGGTACCTGCTGGTACGGGGCGCAAACCCCAACGCTCGTGATGCCGAGGGCTTCACCACTTTGCACATTGCCGCCCGGACGAACAACCGGGAGCTGATTATGCTCTTGATTGACCATGGTGCGGACATTCACGCAGAAACGGTGTACCACTGGACGCCACTCCACGACGCGTGCCTTGTGGGCAACCTGGACACTGCCTTGGCGCTCATTGAGAGGGGCGCAGACATGGATGCCACCACGGATGAGAACAAAAGGCCGATTGACATTGCAAAAGAAAACGGGCACGAGGAGCTGGTCTCCATTCTCAAGGACCTCGAGCGCCAAAGTGTGAAAAAGAACGTAGCCAACACGCCCATTAAACCAAGCTCTAGCAGCAACACTCGGCGCAACAATGCCGCCTCCTCCTCGAACAACACGCGTCACAACAATGCGCCTTCCGTGAACAACACTCGTCGTAACAATGCCGCCTCCTCGAACACCCAATCTGCAAACAGCCGTAGCAACACGACTTCTTTGAACAGTGTTAACAACACTAGGCGCAACAACACGCCTTCTGTGAACACCCGCAGCAATAACACCAATACTCGGCGCGCCTTGAATTCTCCCCAGACTCCTGGTGAGAACAACGCGGCCGGCAGGTTGTTTGACAAGCTAGACCGGGCTGGCAAGAACTACTACCTCAGTGACAACACTGAATTTATTGGTGACAACGTGCTCCCCACAAATGGACGCCCTGCGGACGTAGAGGGGAGGTACTTTTTTGACACCAAAGACACCAAGTGCGAGATCATCCGTGCGTTTGATTCCCAAGTCCTCGAGGGCATGAAGCCAAAGGGCAATGAGGCGCGTAACCCCTACACCAGAAGACAATGGCCGCTGGAAGATGTCGGCGCTATGAAGCGCGTGCTGAAAAAGGTGCCGAGCGATGAGTCTCCAGCCACGACGCCCAACTCTTTCCAGCTCCCGAAGAAGCCTTCTCCTCAACAACAACAGGTCGTGCGTAAGAATGCGCAAGCCAAACCAACGCAAAATGCCCAAAACGCGCCAACTGTGCAAAAGCCTCAGACCAAAGAACCACAGGCTGCCACGCCACCAGCTAAGCCGGACTACAAGATTGCTCCCACACCGACGTATGTCACCCACAACAAAAAGACCTACAAATTGCGCTCGGGGGAGCGCGGCGGACGCTACATCCTCGTGAAGGGCCAAAGGGTTTATTTGCCCGGCTTTGAACCCAGGACGTCCTTGGTTGCCTAGCAAAAGTAAAGTGTGCCTCAAAAGTAAGTTGGCAAATGCAGAAACGCGCACTCATTGCACTTGTCACGATTTCCGCGGCGTGCATTGTTTTTTCCTTGACGAGTGTTTGTCACATGAAAATCGAGGAGTTTTCTCCACACGACATTGACATCAAAGCCACACTCGCATTGTCTCCCGCGTCACTGACTTGGCGCACCGACGCAATTCCCAAATTGATCCATCAGACCGCGCCCTCGGACCGGAGCAAGTGGCCCAAAGATTGGGAGGAGTGTCAAAAGTCTTGGCGCAAACATTTCCCAGGATATGTGTACCGTCTTTGGACGGACGAAGATATAGACAAATTTATGCAAACGCGATATCCCACCTTTTATGATGTGTTCAAGTCTTATGACCGGCACATAAAGCGCGTGGATGTGTTTCGGTACTTTGTGTTGTACGAGTTTGGGGGCATTTATGCAGACATGGACTACCTGTGCGTGCGCAATTTTGAGCACCTGCTTCCAAATGGAAAGGTGTCGTGCAACCAGGGCGGCGCGGACGTCTACCAGAATGCGCTGATCGCATCCCCGGCTAGGCACCCCTTTTGGCATTACGTCTTCGTAGAGCTCTTCAGAGATCCTGGACACCAGGATGTCATCATAGCTACTGGTCCCCACGTATTGTTTCGAGCACACAACCTAGCTCCTAATGGCGACGAGCTCATGCATCAGCTGCCTGCCGCAAACATTTACAAGTGTGATACAAGTAGGGAGGATTGCTATGCAAACCACATTGAAACTGGAGTCTGGAAGACTTAGTTTCGCCATTGAAACTGGTTGGTAGTTGCACTGGGTGAAAAAAAAAAATCATTCGGTTCAACGCTGAAGACGACCGCCCCTCAGCCTGAGCACCAGGTGCAGCGTAGACTCCTTTTGGATGTTGTAATCCGCGAGCGTACGTCCATCCTCTAATTGTTTTCCGGCAAAGATCAAGCGCTGCTGATCCGGTGCAATGCCTTCCTTGTCTTGGATCTTGGCCTTGACGTTGTCTATCGTGTCGGCGGCATCCACCTCGAGCGTGATGGTCTTGCCAGTTAGGGTCTTCACAAAGATTTGCATTAATGTATGCTAAGAAATTTGTGTTTAAGTGCCCGGTAATTGTAAAGAATGGCGGAGATCCGGTTGCCGTCGCCCTCGGAGTCGTGGATGACAGACACAGTGCCAGGTCACGTCCACGTTTTCATTGCAAGTGGGGCAAGCGACAGAGTTTCCACGCACGTTTGGACAGAAGAAGACATGATTTATTTTATGTACACTCGCTTCCCAAAGGTGTTGGTACGTTACAAAGACATCGTGAAACAACCTGATATCATGGCCATGTTCATATTGTATTCTCTTGGCGGGGTGTTTGTCAAGAGTGAAACGTTTGTTATTCCCACCACCTTGACTCCGGGCAAAGTCACCTTGCAGGATGGGTTTATAGCATCCCCAAAACGACATCCATTGCTAGAAAAAGTACTACGAGATTTTTTAAGCACAGGTCCACAATCCAGCATGGAATGGGGTGAGGCTTTGTCGAGGTTGGGCGGGGACATGGTGGTTGGGCAGAGGGTGTTGAAGCAGTAATAAAAACCACCCTGCCGCCCTTCCTGTCCCTTCCCCGCCTCCGCGCCCTACCAACTACTCAAAGGCCTCGGCCGCTGCGACCTTGAACAGCCCATCTTTGCCCCCAACTACGTTGAAGAGCACGCCCTCGTTGGGGTTGAGGGCATACCGCCAGTCGTAGGCATCGTCGTCTGTGACAATGTCCTGTGGGAACGTGCACGCCCACCCCACGCGCCAGTCCTCTGGCGGGTTGCGCTTGGTACGCTGAAAGTGCCTGTTGGCAAAGTCGTAAAACAGGTACAACACCGTCGTCTCTGCGCAGTCATTCTTTTGTAGCAGCTGCACGATGAACCAGCACACCCAGGCGCGCACGACCATCAGGCGCACGGTCTTGTCAGGCTCTGCTTCAAAGTCGGTGGACGTCTTGAAGCGCCCCTTTGGCATGTAGCGGATGATGAACACGTGATCGCCGCGCCCCCTCTCAATGAGGCTCTGTTGAATGCCCACCATGCGGTTGAACTCCTCTTCCTCTGGGTACTTGGCGTCTGCGTGGCCGTTGCCGTCCTCCTCGAGCACGATCCACACCCTCTTGCCGACCTCTTGCAGCTCTACCGCAAACACGGTGTCCGGCCCGCGGATGCTGTTGGCCAGCACCGCGCTGCGCTTGAACATGTCACGCCAGCGCATGCCGTCGTTCCACTCGAACAGCAGCCAGGAGAACCTGAACTCGAGCGATTTCATGGCCCGTGAGCGATCATCGCCGTTTTGGTCGTTGCCGTCTTTGGCGATGTCGGTGTAGCATTCCTCACACACCGGCACCACGCCTGCGGCCTTGTGGATGCCGTTGCCATTGTGACACACGGCGCAGTGCGTCCACACCCCTCCGTCGTCCAAGGTCTTCACCCTACAGCCTTGCCAGCTCAGGAACTTGAGCTCCGTGACACTGTTCACACACGCGTTGCATGTCACGTACATGTACCACCGGTCGTGTGCGGTGATTACACAAGGCACCCGTGCCGCGGGCTTGTCTGTAGCGGGGCACACCGCCGCAGATCCCACCAACTTGGACAGCTTGGGATCGTTCTCCATGATCGCAAAGGGCACGGACGTTGGCCGCTTGTTGTAGAGATACTCTTTGTCACCCTTGTGCGCACTCAAACACGCAGTGGTCGTTTGTGAGGTGTGAAGGTACCGTACGCACCGTGGGTAGTTGAGGGGCTTGGGGAAGGTCTTGTTTTTGCCGTCGCGCACCCCCGGGCATAGGTCGTTGTACACCGGCTTGTCTTCCTCCACGCCGTTTTTGAGAGCGATCTTGGAAAACATGTTTTCCTTGCGCGCGGCGACACTGTTGGACACAGCGACCTGCTTTTCTTTTTTGAGCTTGCCGAGCTCGTTCTTGAGCGCGCTTTGGCTCTGCGCAAGGCTCTGGACCTTGTCCTCGATCTGCTTGAGGCGCGCGTTCATCTCCTTTTTGTACGCCACAAAGCCGTGGTCGACGGCGCCCTCCTCTTTTGTCTTCTTGGGGGCGGGTGGTACGGGGGCATGGTCCCGCGGCTCCGTCTTGCGCTTGTTTGGGACAGCTGTGTAACAGTGCTTGGGGATGCCCTTGCCATCCACGATGCAGATCAGGTCTTTGTAGGACAGCGTCTCCAAGGGCACATACCCCTGTCGCCGCTTCATGGCACCAATGATGGCGATGAGGTCTTCGTTCGCCAGAGCCTTGATGGCCTCGTTTTGCGCAGGCGGAGCCCCGTACAGCCGCCATGCCACGGGATGACACGGCTTTTGCGCCCAATTTAGTTGGGCAGTATCTACGCGTTCGGCGTACGACACATCTTGAAGCACCCACTCGACGTCGTTGTCCACGTCGCCATCTCCAAAGTGGATCTTGACGGTCACAGTGCCCACGCTGCTCTTCACGACGGTGTGCACACGCCCATTGTACCAGGACATGTCTGCGGTGTCCGGCCTTTCGACGCGGTACAGGGCAATGCCTACCCACGTCCCCACTTGTATCGATTTCAGCGCGTCTTCCGCCATCTTTCGTGTGTGTGTGTGATTGTAACGAGAGGTGGGCTGGGTACTACACAGTCACATTTTCGATGGTGTCACAGGAGACAACAAAAAAATTAGTAGCGGTAGACATCGAGAACGACCTTGACGAGATCGCTGCGTAATACGTCTTCATCCTCAAAGCGCACGACCTCGATGCGAGGTAGAGGCGGCTCCTCGTAGCCTTCAAGACCGGTGTGGCGGGCCTGCGTGTCCTCTGTCCACAGGCCGTAGCGCTTTAGAAAGTCGGCAAGTCCGTTCTGTGCGTGGGTGTCGCACTGAGCGAGATCGCCCGTGAGCACGATCTTGGAATTTTGGCCGACACGCGTGAGCAGCGTGCGCATCTGGTTGACCGTGGAATTCTGCACCTCGTCCGCGATGACCCACGAGTTGTGAAAGGTCCTGCCCCGCATGAATGACAGCGGGCACACCTCGATTTCCTCGTTCATCATGTATTCGCGCAAGCGTTGGGCGCTGACGTACTCCTTGAAACAGTCGTAGATCGGGACCATCCAAGGCAGCATCTTCTCCTCTAGAGATCCCGGCAGGAAGCCAATTTGCTCGTCGGCGCTAACGGTGGGACGCGTGACCACGATCTTCTTAATGTCGTTGCGAATGAGACCCTGGATGGCGTGCGCGCAAGACAAGAGCGTCTTGCCACTGCCTGCGGGGCCGATGCCAACCACCAAGCCCACCCCCGGATCGCTTAGGTGCTTGCTGTACAGGACCTGGTTCTTCGTCTTGGCGAGGCCATTGGTGTCTTCCACCGCCGCGCGCCGTTGTCCCTTGACCTTTGTGGAATAAACGACGGTATCTTGGACCAATAATGACACATGTCGGGGGGAATTGAGCGACGACCGGATGATGGAACCAGAGTGCATGATGGCTGCTACTACTACGATTTGCACACCTTTAAGTCAAAAGCAACTTAAGCGTCGATAGACAACTTCGCTAAAAACGTCCGATGACAGAATTCAAGCGACCAGCGTGCACCTTGGGGCCAAAGCAACTGGCCGCGACGAAAAATCCTCAGTTTGAAAAGGGCATCAAGCAGCTCGAAGCGGCCTGCCCGCGTGATTACCGCCCACGCCCACTTGCGACCGTGGACATTGGGCCTTTTGGAAGTGGCGTAGGGCACCAAGAGTTTGTAGGCGATGCAATGCAATGCTACATGCAAACGTTGCTATATATCTTCAAGAAAGATCAAGCGTTTGCAGAAAAGGCGATGAGTATCATGCGTGTGTGGGCAACAACATGCACCGTGTTCAAGGGCGCAAATGCCCCGCTCGAGTGCGCTTGGGGTGGGACGGCCTTCGTTCGCGCTGCCGAACTTTTGAAATACAAGTGTCCCGATGGTTGGAAAAAGTCGGGCGTGGCCGAGCCATTTGATCGCTTCATCGACACCATCCTCCTGCCCAACCTGACCGGGCGATACAAAGAGATTTCCAAGTGGAACAACAACTGGATCTTGACCATCCAAGAGGCGCTGATGCAAATCGGTTTGTATCGGGGCGACACTGCTAGATTTCAATGGGTCATCAAAGAGTTCAAAGAGACCCTGCCACGTTGCGTGCAAGAGGACGGTTTCTGCACAGAGACCAAGAGAGACTTGTGCCACACACAGTTTCAGATCGGCAGCATGATCCAAATCGCAGAGATGGCTTGGCATCAGAGCGTGGACCTCTACAACGACCTCATTTTCAAGTGCATGGAGTATCACGCCAATGTTCTCAATGGAAAAGTGCCGGCAGGCTTGAAGAAAGAAGAGCTCAAGGACGTGTGGTTCATGTCGTGCGCTTGGTGCATCGGGCACAACCACTTTGTAAACAGGAAGAAGCGGCTGATGCCGGAGACTACTCTTCTCCTCGGTGGTCGAAAGAGCCCGGAGCAATTGTCCTTCAACTGGGGACCGGGTTGGATTCACTGCAATTCTTTTTGAAGCAGTAAAATCCGCATAAACACAACACCCGCTTTGCCTTCCAAATGGCAGCGTCTGTCTATTTGATCTCGGGGAGGAATGGCGCGCTGGCGGTGGCGCACAACAACCGCCACTACGTCGTGGGCTTCAGCCGCGAATCAACTGCTCGGCGCGTTTTGAAGACCTTGCCTCCAACATCCCCCAAGCTGCAGCTAGAGGTTTCGGCGGTCGAGGACATCACGCACGACATCAATTTCGGGTTGCAACAGCTGGGGGCTTTGGATGCCACAACAAAGGTGGCAGGCGTGACTGTAGCTACAAATGCCAAACTGATAGTAACCAAGAGCCCAGATTGTCACCAAGACGACTTTAGCGTATCGGCCATCAGCAGGGATGAGTTCTTGATGTACCCTTTTGAAAAATGTTTGGGCGTGGTGCTGCAAAACGATCTGTATGCCGAGGACACCGGGCGCTACATTTTTTTGGCAAACGTCATAGACCCATGCGACTCGTCGTGGGAGATGTTTGTTCAAAAGCTTAAGAGTTAGGTTGAGTCAAAGCAAAGACAGACTAGATGCAGAATGTGTACTCGCATATCGTGCATGTCTCGGATATCCACATCCGCACCGGAGACCAAGACAAGTGCCGGTACCGAGACTACAGCGCAGTGTTTGGCGCGTTGTGTGATCACGTTGCTAGACTGCCCGCACCCATCGTCGCGATCACGGGGGACGTGTTCCATAACAAGTCTCGCATCGAGGCGCCGGGCATCAGGCTCTTCAAGGAGCTCGTCGGCGGCTTGGCGGCGATTTGCCCAGTGGTGGTGATACGCGGCAACCATGACTACCGCCAGGACATGGATGATAGTACGGACCTGATTGGTGCGCTCGTTGTTGAGACACCTAACGTGCACTACCTTGATGCCACAGGGCATTACACCTTTGGAAACATTGGCTTTGGTGTGGTGGCAATACAAGATGCGCTGGCCAAGGGAGACGCTTCGGCGCAAGCTCAAGTTGCGGAGCTGCCGGCGTTCCCGGATCCACGGGCATTTCCAGCAGGAGTGGGCGTGACGGTCGCTCTTTTTCACGGGACCATCAATGGGTGCACGCTGCAAAATTATGCGCGATCGCCCCAAGGATATCCCCTAGAGTGGTTTGATGGGTACGACCTGGTTTTGTTAGGGGACGTGCACTTGCGTCAGACAAAGGCGCGATGGGGATATGCAGGGAGCCTGATCCAACAAAACTTTGGGGAGCCTTTGTTTGGGCACGGGTGCTCGGTGTGGGAGGTTGCAACGAGATCGGTGCAGCACATTGATATCAAGTGTCCGACTGGGTTTGTGGTGGTGTCAAGAAAGGAGGGTGCTTGGGTGGTTGTGGGTGCCGGCACACTCGAAGCTGCCCTCGTGCGTCCAGAGTGCCCGGACCACATGTTTGTGCGTGTCTTAGAAGGCAGCTACAGCGACGGGCACGAGCTCGGCAAAGTGTTCCAGAGCCATGGCAAGACGTGGGAGCTCGTAGGGCACTTTGGGGCGGTGGGTGGGGGTACGGGG
>JACCDP010039054.1_pt1 | contig 81175 bp, 67 predicted proteins | sample 7445841 | NCBI WGS metagenome assembly JACCDP01 (sample SAMN15323441, study PRJNA562643) | freshwater metagenome | isolation source: river surface water | place: USA:Blue River Watershed | collected 2017-08-17 | reverse complement strand
GTTGGTAAGACATGAAGTAACTCCTGCTGCCTAAACGGCTAAATCAGTGGGAACGCCATTCGTCGATCAACGAAGCGACGAGGCCGGTCCAACCCGTTTGGTGGGATGCACCGAGACCCACGCCCGTATCGCCGTGGAAGTACTCGTGGAAAGTGAGGTAATCGCGCCAGTGCGGATCCGACTGGAACTTTTCAATATTGCCGTACTCGGGCCGGCGACCGTTTGCATCGCGCGCAAACACGGCGATCAACCGATTGGCATGAGTACGGGCGATATCGTCGATCGTCCACGTCTTACCGTAGCGATCCGTGACCGTCAGATCATTGCCGTGAGCTTTCGCTAGCTTGCGCAGCGACTCGATCATGAGGAAGGCCGTCGGGAACCAAATTGGCCCTCGCCAATTCGAGTTACCACCCTTGATCTTGCAATCGGCCTCGCCCGGCTCGTAACCGACCTCGTTTCCGCCCAGGCGGAACGGATGCGCCAAGTGTGCACGCGAGAGACTGCGCAGACCGTAATCGGACATGAATTCTTCGGGATCGCACAGCCACTGGAGCATGCGCTCAAGTTGCTGACGATCGACGATGGTCATCGCCAACGTCTCGCCTTCTGGATTCGCAATTCGCGAAATACAGCGTCCGACGAGTTCAGAACGATTGTTCATGAACCAGTTCAGGTTCGAGCTGAACTCCGGGAACTGTTTCAGCCAGTCGGTCTCGAGACGCTCAACGGCGTACATCGGAATGAGTCCGACCATCGAGCGAACACGAATCTTCTCGTAGTGGCCATCCGGATAACGCAACACGTCGTAGAAGAACCCATCGGTGTCATCCCACAGATCGTGATCACGACCACCTTGACGCTTCATCGCAGCACCGATGTAAACGTAGTGCTGGAAGAATTTGGTCGCGAGGCTCTCGTAGGTCTTGTTCTCTTTGGCAAGCTCGAGCGCGATACGCATCATGTTGAGACAGAACAAGCCCATCCAACCGGTGGCATCAGACTGCTCGAGTACGGCTCCACCCGGCAGCTTCTCCGAGCGGTCGAACAACGTGATGTTGTCGAGCCCCAGGAAACCACCTTCGAAGACGTTGTTACCGCGGCTGTCGACTTTATTGATCCACCAAGCGAAGTTGATCAATAGCTTGTGGAAGCAGCGCTCGAGAAAGGCGCGATCCGCGGTCCCGGAACGAATGCGATCCATGTTGTAGACGCGCCAGACCGCCCACGGGTGAACTGGCGGATTCAGGTCCGAGAACTCCCACTCGTAAGCGGGAATCTGCCCATTCGGATGCTGGAACTGTTCAAACAACATCAACCAAAGCTGTTGTTTGGCGAAGTCCGGGTCGATGATAGCAATCGCTACCGTGTGGAAAGCGAGATCCCACGCAGCGAACCATGGGTATTCCCACTTATCCGGCATCGACAGCACGCGCATCGAGTTCAGATGACGCCAGTGCTGATTACGAATGTGATTACGTGACTCCGGCGGCGGCAGGTTCGGGTTGTCGCCCTTCAACCATTGCTCAACGTCGAAGATGTAGTTCTGCTTCGACCACATCATGCCGGCAAAAGCCTGGCGCTGAATGCGGCACTCGTCCTCTGTCGCGCCCTTCGGATGGATGGTCTGATAGAACTCATCCGCCTCACGTCGTGCGCGGGTCATCACCGAGTCGACATCGCTCAGTGACGCATTGCCGTCATCGGACAAGCGGAAATGGAACACCACAGAACCGCGTGCCGGAACGACACGACGATAGTGAATACCGGCTTTCGTGCCCTCTTGATCAGGGTTGGTGGCGGCACTTTCGCCATGGATGATGTGACGGTGAAACGCGTCCTTGTAGAAACGTCGGCCGTTCTCGGGCATCACGCCATGCAAACGCTCGACGTTTGACTCGTTATCGGTGAAGAGCGCTTCGCCATCAGCCTCGGCTGACAGATAACGCTTACCGAGCTGATATTTGAACGGCAGATTGGTGAGACCGTCAGCCTCACTATCGTCGGCAACTAGACGAACCTGCTTGCCGCGCTTGGCGCCGACTTTAATGTTGGGCGGGCGCTTCTTGTTTGCGCCCCAACCCCAAATATTGCGGAACCACAACTGCGGAATCAGGTGGATTTCCGAATCGTCTGGTCCGCGATTACAAACTTCGACGCGCACACAGAGGTCTTCCGGACCTTCTTTTGCGTACTCGACGAAGACGTCGAAATAACGATCTTCGTCGAACGTTCCGGTGTCGAGTAGCTCAAACTCAGGGCCTCGACCCTGTCGACTCGCATTTTCTCGCACCAACCACTCGTACGGGTACTCCGCTTGCGGGTACTTGTACAAATACTTCATGTAGCTGTGCGTCGGAGTACTGTCGATGTAGAAGTAGTACTCCTTGAGATCTTCGCCGTGGTTACCTTCGGCTGGAATCAAACCGAACGGGCGCTCCTTCAAGATGGGGTCGCGACCGTTCCAGAGCGCCAAAGAAAAACACAACAACTGGTATTGATCGGAGACGCCCGCGAGACCGTCTTCGCCCCAGCGATAGGCTTTGCTGCGCGACATGTCGTGGGTTAAGTGATTCCAGGCAGCGCCGTTGGCGCTGTAGTCCTCGCGCACCGTTCCCCAGGAACGTTCGCTTAGGTACGGTCCCCAGCGATACCACGGCGAACCGCCACGGGCTTGTGACAGCCGCTCATGCTCGGCCGTCTGCTTGGCTTTACCCATTTCAACCCCCCAATCAGAACGTCGCGCCAGCTCTTGTCGGCTGGTCATTCGTCGTTGTTGTTGTTACCGCGTAGTCGCCTAGACCCCGCGTATATTCTTTCAGAATGGATCTTTCCCGAAGTGAATACAAGCGGGGGCAGATTAAATTCTGATGACGAAAGCGATCACCGAGCGTTTTTAGAACGAGTCTTGTAATTACAGCGTGTGTCGCTGATCGGCTTGGTGCAACCGATTTGCTAACTGTTTCATCAGTCGCAGTGCTTCGTCGGGATGCGCACCAATAAGGTGCTCAAAATTTTCTCGAGTCATCGGCTCGACCTCAAGGTCGCCCACGGCGACCACGGATGCCGAGCGCGGCAAGTTGAGCAGCAAGCCCATCTCACCGACCCAATCGCCAGGTCCAAGCCGCGCAATCACGGCGTAATGTCCGTCTTTTTGGGCTTTGCGCACCTCGGCTTCGCCGCGGCGAATCACATAAGCGCGGTCAGGCTCGGCACCCTCTTGCACCAACACAGTGCCTGCTGGGATCCGGCGGTAGCCGCATCCCTCAAAAAGACAAGGATATTGATCCGTGTGGTGCAACTTGGCGCAACCCGTCGCCGTCTTCTCCCCACCGATACCGCGATACACGGCTACCGCGAGCACCGCACCGGCGATCGGCCCTATGAAGTACAACCACAGGTGATCGAACATCCCCATGAGGGCAGCCGGCGCGAGGCTTCGTGCCGGATTCAAACTCGTTCCGGAGATCGGCGCCTCGATCATCACCAACACCGCGATCAGCACCCCCGCTAGATAGGGTGTATAGCGCGCAATAGACCGTCGATCTACCGCCCAAAAAACCAGAAATATCAACGAGAAAGTGATAACCAACTCAGCTGCCAAAGCGACGCTGGCGGAGTAGCCAGCCCCGGGTGTCGTCATGCCAAGATTCACGGTCGCGGCAGCCTCACTTGCGACAGCGCCAACAACCAAAACACCGAGCACCGCCCCCAAGGTCTGAGCGAGTGCATACATCAATGCGTCTGTATGGGTGATCTTGCCACGCAACCAAAACGCGAAAGTCATCGCTGGGTTGAGATGTCCGCCACTTCGCTGACCCAACGGCGACAACACCACTGCCGTACCACCGCCGGCGAAAAGGATGCCAGTCGCCAACCGACGCCAGGGTTCTGAAGGAATGACCTCAGCCATCACGCTGCCCTCAGACCACATGAAAACGACCGCACCGATACCGATCGTCATCATGATCGCCGTACCGAAGAACTCACTCAGATACTCAGACCAATTCAGCTTCATCGCGTTGTCATCCTCAGAGCAACAAACCCCGTTGAAGAATCCGTCGGGATATGGCCTCCTAGCATCGCTCCAAAATGGATTATTTCAACTAGAAAGATGGGGCGGAGGGTTTCCCAGTGATTCGCAACGATGTCGTGGCCAGTCTCGATCTGCCGCGCCGCGCCGCCGCAATCGTGCTCGCGGGTGGTCGGGGCAGTCGCCTGCTCGACCTCACCGCCAAACGCTCCAAGCCAGCCGTCCACTTCGGCGGCAAATTCCGAATCATCGACTTTGCGCTTTCAAACGCCGTCAATTCAGGTGTTAGGCGCATCGCGGTACTCACTCAGTACACGAGCCACAGTCTTATCAGGCACATTCAAATGGCCTGGGGCTTTCTGCGTGGTGAGCTCAATGAATTCGTTCAGGTTCTTCCTGCCAATCAAAGAATGGGCAGCGATGTCTGGTATCAAGGAACGGCAGATGCCGTTCATCAAAATCAGGAAGTGATCAAGAGCTTCCATTGCGACTACACCATTATTTTGGCTGGCGATCACATTTATAAGATGAACTATGCGATCGCACTCGCGCACCACGTGGAGCATGGCCGTGGATGCACGGTCGCCTGTGTCGAGGTTCCAAAAGAACAGGCATCCGGATTTGGGATCCTGCACACAAGTGACGATGATGTAGTCACCGCTTTTGTCGAGAAGCCGCACGACCCACCGACCTTGCCGAATTCCCCCGATCGATCACTTGCCTCGATGGGAATCTATATTTTTGATACCGCATTCCTGCTCAGCGAGCTTGAACGCGATGCAGCAGATCCAGCGTCGACTCATGACTTTGGTCGCGATCTCATTCCGCGACTCGTACGAGAAGGTCGCGTTGTCGCGCACCGTTTCGGAAACAGTGCCGTCAATCGCAGCACGGATGCCGAACCTTATTGGCGCGATGTTGGCACGCTTGATTCCTATTGGGATGCCAACATTGATTTGACGGCCACCGTACCGCTGCTGAATTTGTACGATGACCGATGGCCGATTTGGACTTACCAGCCGCAGCTGCCCCCGGCTAAATTCGTGCATAACTCCGACGAGCGCCGCGGTGTCGCCATCGAATCGCTGGTTTCAGGCGGATGTATCGTATCTGGCACAGTCGAACGCTCGCTATTGTTCTCGGGCGTTCGCGTACACTCCAATGCCATCGTTGAACTCGGTGTCGTACTGCCAGGCGCACAGATTGGTCGTGGCGCTCGATTGCACCGAGTCGTCGTTGATCGCGACTGCCAAGTGCCGCCCGAACTCGTGGTCGGTGAAGACCCGGAGCACGATGCGCGACGCTTTGTACGCAGCGATAACGGCGTCACCTTGATTACACAATCAATGATTGATCGCCTCGATCCATGACTCGCGTACTACACGCTACGACCGAATTGTTTCCGTGGGTCAAAACCGGCGGCCTTGCGGATGTCACTGCGGCCTTGCCCGAGGCGCTCGCTCAAATCGGCGTCGATGCACGCACCGTTGTCCCTGGGTTTCCGGCAATCATGGCCGCGTTGGAATCTGCCACTCCGGTGTATGAGGCTACCGGTCTCTTCGGCACAGCGACGATGCGCGTCCTGTACGGATTTCTTCCGGGCCGCAAAACAGCCGTTTATGTGATCGACGCACCCGCGCTGTTTCAACGTCCGGGGAGTCCCTACTCCCACCCGCACGGCGGCGACTGGAACGACAACCTTCTACGCTTCGCGATGTTGGGTTGGGTAGCGGCCAAGCTCGCCGCGGGCGAGCTTGATCAGCAATGGCGCCCCGATGTGCTGCATGTTCACGATTGGCATCCGGCGCTCGCGCACGCCTATCTCACCGAAACATGGCCGCCCGTCAAAACCGTTTTTACCATCCATAACATTGACTATCCAGGCCGCTTTCCGCCCCATGACTATGGGCGACTCGGGCTCGCACATTGGCTCGCAGCTCCTTACGGTCCGCTCGAATTCTTTGGCGATTTATGCTTCCTGAAAGCAGGCATGCTGCTTGCTCATCGCGTCACGACGGTCAGCCCAACTTACGCTGAAGAAATCAGTCGAGGAAAACACGGTGGTGGCCTCGATGCGGTCGTGCGATCTCGTGATGATCGATTGATTGGTATTCTCAATGGAGTTGACTACGGCACATGGGACCCGCGTCACGATACCCATCTGCCCGCCACTTACGATCAACACGACTTGGCAGGAAAAACGACCTGCCGAACTCGACTTCGTCGGCATTTTTCGCTGGCGGAAGATGCTGACGGCCCCGTCTTCATCGTCGTCAGCCGACTGAACTGGCAGAAGGGGCTCGATATGGTCGTCGATGCGACCGAAACTCTCGTCGCAGCGGGCGCACAACTTGTCGTGATCGGCAGCGGTGATGCGCATCTCGAATGGCAATTCCGACAACTGCAACAGCGCTTCCCGAGACAGGTCGGTGTCCATATCGGCTATTCCGAGCCGCTCGCTCATCTGTCCATGGCTGGTGGCGATGCTTTGCTGATGCCTTCGCGTCACGAGCCTTGCGGCCTGACTCAGCTATACGCCAAACGCTATGGAACCTTGCCTCTTGTTCAATCCGTCGGCGGCCTAGCCGACACCGTCGATCATCATTCCGGCTTCACGTTCGACGAGCACTTCACTTCTTTGTCGGACGTTATTCAACACGCCGTCCACATACATCGCGACAAAACTCGCTGGCACCAAATGATGATGACGGCAATGAATCAAAACTTTGGTTGGGAAGACTCGGCGCACGAATACCTGCGCCTGTATCGAGAACTGCAAGGATAGATCTGCTGATATGGAATCGACGCCAACTACGCCTACCGAAAAGTTAAACGCAGAACTGTCTTCACTGCGCGCTATTCATCTCCAACTGCAAGATACGGTCGCAAACTTGCGTACCGAACTTGAAAACGCCGCAGCCATCGGACGCGCTAACGTACAAGCGACCGAGACGCAGTTCGCGAATCAGATCGTAGAACTTCGTAAGACTATCGACAGTCTGCGGCGAAATCTTGAGGAGACCGCTGCGCAAGGTCGCGCCGAGACCCAGGCGGAAAAGGCCCGTGGCGCCACTGAGGCCAAACAGTTGCGCGACACCATCGATTCAATGCGCATCGAAATGGATAGTCTTCGAGTGACGCATCAAGCAGCTTTGACACGGCAGGAATCCGGCTTCTCACTCGAACGAATTCACCTAATGGAGCAAGTCAAACTGCTCCGACTCGAACTGGAAAAACGCAATTGAATACCGAAACTCAAAAACGCAAGTCGCCGCGTAAGAAGAAGCTTACTAAGTCAGTCGCCTTGCGCCGCGCCGAGACGCTGCTTGAAGTATCTGCGCGTTGTGCCGCCGCCAATGACCTCGTCAGCGTATTACGTACACTCGTCGATATCACAGCGCGCGCGCTCGACTGCGATCGCGGCACGTTGTTCCTGAACGACTCGGAAACCGGCGAGTTGTATTCCCGAGTTGCGCAGGGCGATCTGGTCCGAGAAATTCGCATACTGAATACCTCTGGATTTGCCGGACATGTTTTCCAGACTGGCGAACCGGTAATCACTCACGATCCGTACTCGGATCCCCGGTTCAACCGCCAGGTCGACGATTGGACGGGCTACAAGACGCGCAACATCATCTGCGTGCCGATCCGTCTCGCCTCCGGCGAGGTCATCGGAGCCATGCAGTGCTTGAATAAAAACATCGGGTCTTTCACAGAAGATGACCTTGAACTGCTACAGGATATGACCTCGCAAGCCGCAATCGCACTCAGCAGTCTGCATTTCATCGAACGCACAGAGAAGCTCCGCCAGAAGGAGATGAAGTTCATCGGCTTGGTCTCGGAAATCAATCAGGAATTCGATCTTTCGCGTCTTTTGCAACGGGTCGTGGCCGAAACGACGAAGATGCTTCGCGCCGAGCGCGCAACGATCTTCATGTACGACTCGACTACTAAAACACTTTTCTCTCGCGTTTCAGCTGGTGGCGAGATAGCCGAGATACGATTTCCGTCGCACCTTGGTATTGCTGGTGAGGTGTTCACGAGTGGTCAATCGCTCAATATTCCCCACGCCTATGCCGACCTGCGCTTCAACCCATCCTTTGACCGTCAGACCGGATTTTTCACACGCTCGATCCTGTGTGTGCCGATCTTCAATAAACATGGCGTGATCATCGGCGTTACTCAGGTGCTCAACAAAGAGACCGGTGTTTTCACGCAAGAGGACGAGCAGCGCCTGAAGGCCTTTACGGCGCAGGTTGCTATCGCCCTCGAGAACTCCAAGCTGTTCGACGACGTACAGCGGGTCAAGAGTTACAACGACAGCATCTTGCAAAGCATGTCTAATGGCGTGATCACGCTGGATTCGGCTGGCAAGATCGTGACCTGCAACTCCGCCGGACTGAAGATATGGGACGCCAAGAGCAACGCGGTCATCGGCAAGTCCCTCATCGACCTGCTCGGCGAGAGCGGTGGCTGGCTCAATGACAGCATCGCTTCCGCCAAGGAAACCGGCGAGAACGGGTACTTCCCCGATGCGCAATTGACGCTGGGCGGCGTTGAAAGATCAGTAAACGCGAGCGTCATGCCGCTTCGCGCAGTCGACAACGACAAAGAACTCGGTGCCATGCTGATGTTCGAGGACATCAGCTCTGAAAAACGCATGAAGTCGACGATGTCGCGCTACATGGATCCGGCGATTGCTGCCCAGATGCTTGAGGGCGGCGGCTCTGACCTGCTTGGTGGCGCCAATAAGGAAGCCACCATCATGTTTACCGACGTGCGTGACTTCACAACGATCACGGAGGAATATGGCGCTCAGGGCACCGTCGCGTTCCTCAATGAGTACTTCACTCTGATGGTCGAGTGCATCAACCGCCAGGGCGGCATGCTCGACAAGTTCATCGGCGATGCCATCATGGCGTGCTTCGGTCTGCCGGCTCCGCACGAGGATGATCCGGACCGCGCGATGAAAGCGGCAATCTCCATGATTCGTGAGATGTGGGACTGGAACGCGATCCGTCGCGAAAAAGGCTTGAAGACGGTGGACATGGGGATCGGCTTAAACACCGACACGGTCGTCTCGGGCAACATCGGCTCACCCAAGCGCATGGACTATACCGTCATCGGCGATGGCGTAAATCTCGCAGCACGACTCGAGAGCGCTTGCAAAGCATACTCGGCACATATTTTGGCGAGCGAATCGACTATTCTGAAGCTGAAGGGAACCTATCGGTACCGCGATATCGATCTCGTCGTCGTCAAAGGAAAAACCCAGCCGGTGCGCGTTTATGAGGTCTTGGATTACCACGACAACAAAACTTTCCCGAACATGATTGATGTGATTACCCGCTTTGGTGACGCCATGCAGGCATACCGTGCAGGCGAGTGGGACAAGGCAAAGTCGGGCTTTGAGCTCTGCCTAAAGCTGAATCCAGAAGACCATTTGTCACAAACTTATATCGATCGCTGCCATTATCTCGAGGCGCATCCGCCGGCTGGGGAGTGGAACGGTGTTTGGGTGATGAAAGAGAAATGACTGAATCACTGACCTGCCGACCGTTACTGCGATGGGCACTCGGCCATCTCGCACCGCGGTGCACCGCAGTGCATCTAGAGACGTTGGTAGCGCTCGTCGATCGCTCGATGAAGTTGCCGACGCGTCACTATCACGATTTGGCGCATGCCCTGATGGTGGCCGAATCGAATGACCCTCTCGACGCCTTGATCGGCTTGTTCCATGACATCGTCCAAGCAGGTGTGGACGGTGGCTTGCCACCTGATAGCGAGCATTATCTTGTTGGTTTGGTCGCAAGAAACGACAACGGTGAGTTCAAACTTCTAGACTCCGCAGAAGCACTACAGGATCCAGTATTCGATATCGTCAAGCGTTGCTTCGGCTTTGCCGATACACAAATCTTGTCGCCCTTTGCGGGACAAAACGAGTTTTTGAGCGCGCTCATCGCTTGCAAGGCCTTGCACGAGGTACTCGACGCCGAACATCTGGCAGCGGTTTCACTCGGGATAGAGGCGACTGTTCCATTCCGCAAAGATCCGCACTTATTGGCAGCCTCTTATATCTCAGCGCTGATGGACATTAATCACCGCCATCAATCGCAGATTGGCGAGCCCGACATGCGCTCGCACATTCGGCGGGCGGTTCGCATCGCCAATCGGGATGTCCGAAGTTTCGGCGAGTCGGATTTGGTCGCGTTCCTGGACGACACCTGGGGGTTGATGTACGAATCGTCGATCGAGCTGCGAAGCGGCGGGTCGATCAGTGTCACGAGTTATCGTCAGACGCTGCAGAAGATGACGCGCTTCCTGTCATCGCTCGCAGCGCCGGTGATTTTCCGGCAGTACGATGGCGAGCCGATTCAGTCGGACCATCAACACAGACTTGAGGCGACGGCACGCAATCTCGCTGTCATTGCCGATGTCATGCACACAAAGCTACTGGCAACCTCACTGATTGAATCGGCTGATAGCTTCGGATGTCGCTCCTTCATTCCGGCGCGTCTAAAGTCATCGCTACGCGTGACAGCGACCGCCAACAGCATGTCAGCCCTCGATGTCTTGACCGCAGGTTCGACCGGCAAAGTCGAGTTCGATGTGCGGCAGTCGCCTCTGTCGCACAAGTTATTGCAGCAATTGCAACAGGACGAGATCCGTGCCTACACCAATGAAATCGATCTAGCATCACCGGTCGGCAATCGCCTGATCGAGCAGTTTCCGATCGATATTCAGTCACGCGCACGCGAGCTCGCGCGGGCCATGCTGCTCTAACGTCGATAACCGCCTGCACGCTTGGCCTTCTCGGAGTCCGGCGGTGGCTTCAACGGCGCGAAACCAGGCTCACCAACTTCACAAATCTCAACCGGATCCTCAACGCCTTTGACCTCATATAGGCCGTGGTTGCGCCACTCAATCTCGGGGATGCCATCGATTTCGTAACCGTTGAGCATCTGGAAGGCATTTTCATAAGCAAACCGCGACATCAGGATCTGCTTTCCCTGTGCAAGTGACATGATCCGCGCAGCCGTATCGACTTGAATGCCGTTGAAGTCAAACGTCTTACCCGCCACCTTGGCATTGTCGGCGTAGACCTCTCCGACATGGATTCCGACACGATCCTGGATGTTCGTGCCTTCTGCTTCGTTCATGTCCTCGACGCGACTCTGCATTCGCAGAGCAAAGGTCACGGCTTCCGACGGCGTAGCAAAGGCAATGAAGAACGAGTCACCTGATGTCGAAACTTCTTCGCCAGTCGCGGTCGACGCAAGGATATCTCGCACAAGATCGTGATGCTGCCGTACGAGTTGCATGGCTTGCGCATCACCATACTCCTGCTTGAGCTTGGTGGAGCCTACGAGATCGGTGAAGAGCATCGTCACGACGCGGTTACTCGTCGCTTTGCGAGCGCCCGCGTGGATCCCGGGCATCGAGCGATGCTCATCTGCGGCCGCTTGGCTGGGAGCTGCTTGAGGCGCGCGTGCAGCCGGTGCCGGCGACGGCGCTGCGGTCGCTGCCGGCGCAGCTCCAAATGGATCGAGCGCGACCTGAGCCAGTAGCCCAGTGATGGCGGGTGACGACACCTTTTTATTGAGATTCGAGCGCACCACCGTCATGTTCAGGACTTTCGACAAGACACCGTGGTAACGACTGTCGGCGAGATAGCCAAGACCACTTGGACCCTGCCAAACCACCACCACCTCTCCGTTGAGACCGAAACCGTGACAGATTTCGCGCATCTGCTTCAGCAAGTTCTGCTGATCGGCTGTGCCAACACTGGCCATCCGCGGTGAGAACGGCACAAAGACGAACTCATTCCCCTGGATGCGAACATGGGCGACTTGTACGGAATTCATGACGGACCCCCTCTTGAGCGGATACGGACAGGTCCACGAGACATGGGACGGTGCCCGACCGCTCCATTATGAATACAATCGAGACGAAAAAAACGGGTCCACTGATATCCATCGCTCGTCGCGAGGGGGTCCACTTGCTCAAAATCGATGAGACTTTATTGCGCGTGATCAGCGCAGTGCCCGTCTTTGCCGGAATTGGCCGGTTGGAGCTGATTGCTCTACTGGCGAACGCCAGTCGAGTCGAGCGTAGTGTCGATCAAGTGTTCTTCGACGAGGGGGATACGGGACAGACCTTCTTCGTATTCATCACGGGCAGCGCCGTCATCGAGAAACGCACCGAAGCGGGTTGGCAGAGCATCTCGGAACTGCGCCCAGGCGACACCTTCGGCGAGATGGCGATCGTCGATGGCGGAAAACGATCCGCACGGGTTCGCGCAACCTCGAACTCGATCGCACTCATGTTTCAAAAAAATGACATCGATCTGTCTCTTGAAGCAGCTATCGTGATTTATCGCAACATCGCTCGGATATTGTCAAAGCGATTGCGCCACTACAACGAAAAGCTATAGCGCCGTCATCAAAATGGCATCTCGTTCCGGATAGAATTGCAACATGACTTCGGAATACTTTGGTTCGATACTTGAGCAACGCTTATCTCGGCGCAGCTTCGTCGTAGGCACCGGCCTAGCCACCGCCCTCACAACTTTGCCCACTCTCTCGCTTGCAGCGCAAACAGCGACGCCAGTCCAAAAGGCGGTGGCAACTGCGATCGAGCCGACTCGAGCCGATACGCTAACCTTGGCTGCAGGCTTACGAAGCGATCTTCTGATTCGAGCCGGCGACGCTTTGTTCAAAGATACGGCGCCTATCGACGGCAAAACCATGCAATCACTTGCCTGGCTCACCCCGGAAGCGGGCAAGCGCCAGGAAAGGCTCTTTGGCACGAACAACGATGCCCTAGCCTTTTTCCCGACAGATAGCAGCGGCGCCGCGGGCGTTCTTTGCGTCAACCATGAGTACGTCATGGCGGAACTGTCGTTTGCAGATTGGCCTAAAGCAGGGCCGAACCGCGCGGAAGCACGGCAAGCCTGGATCAAAAGCCGCCCACAGGCCGTCGCTTGGATGCAGGCCGCCCACGGGGTCAGCGTCGTTCAGTTAGAAAAAGCCGAACAAGGCTGGCGAACCATCAACGATGGGCCACTCACTCGACGAATCACCGCCAATACTCCAACGGACATACGCGGTCCTGCTCGAGGCCATGAACTCATGCGTACGACTGCCGACCCGAGCGGAACCGTGGCACTCGGAACCTTCGCCAACTGCGCCGGTGGCAAAACCCCGTGGGGCACTTATCTGACTGCCGAGGAAAACATCCAGGATTATTTCGGCTCTGCCAAATCATGGGCTGATAGCACCAAAGATAACGCCACCGTTGAAGCACATCGGCGCTGGCCGCTGCGGGAGCGCTCTGCCTATGGCTGGGACCTCATCGATTCTCGCTTCGATGTACGCCAAGAACCTCGCGAACCGCTGCGCCACGGTTGGATTGTCGAAATCGACCCACAGCAGCCGACTGCTCCGCCAAAGAAACGCACGGCGCTTGGACGCTTCTGTCACGAAGGTGCTAACACGACTCTGACTCGAGATCGTCGTGTCGCAGCCTATATGGGTGATGACGCCAAGTTCGAGTACGTGTATAAATTTGTCAGTCGCGATCGCTACAACCCTAGCGATCGGGCCGCTAATCTCGATCTACTCGATCATGGCACCTTATACGTCGCCCGCTTCGACGCCTCCGGCCAAGGAGTATGGTTGCCGCTGGTGCACGATGAGAATGGACCTCTGAACTCGCGCAACGGTTTCTCGAGTCAGGCCGAGGTGGTGATCAAGTGTCGCGCGGCTGCCGATCTACTCGGTGCAACGCCGATGGATCGCCCCGAAGATGTCGAACCCAGTCCGATCACAGGTCGTGTCTATATGGCTCTGACCAAGAACGACGAACGCCAAACGGCGAACAAGCTTTTCAACGGCCGCAACGTCGATTTCGGACCGAATGCCGCTAATCCACGGCCACAAAACGACTTCGGTCATATCGTCGAACTAATCGAAGAGAATTCAGACGCGGCTAGCACGCGTTTCACTTGGAACCTCTTCCTGCTCGCTGGCGATCCGCGCAATACCCAAGCGAAGTTTCTCACCGATGCGGATGCCATCGCTGCCGGTGCGCTTGCGCGCGAAGATCTTTATTACGCCGGCTTCGCTGATCGATCCAAAGTCAGCCCGATCGCTTGCCCCGACAATCTGGGGTTCGACCCGACCGGACGACTGTGGGTGGTGACGGATGCCGACACAGGCCTGATCGGGAACAACGGGTGCTATGTGGTCCCCACCAGCGGGCCCGAGCGCGGCTATCTGCGACAAGTCGTCAGCGCCCCGGTGGGCGCCGAAATTTGCGGCTGCGAATTCACGCCCGATGGGCGAACCTTGTTTCTCGCCATCCAGCATCCAGGCGAAGGCGGCTCAGTCGATGCGCCGGTCAGCCATTGGCCAGATGGTAACGGCCTGCCCGCTCGGTCGGCGGTCGTCGCGATCAGTCGAGAGGATGGAAGCCCGCTGTAAGCAGGGGGCGATGGCCGTACAATCGGCCGCATGAACATCCCAAACCAGCAGAACCAATATCAGCTTTTCAAACAAGCACAGGGCTTCAGCCTCAACCTCATCGAAGGCGCATCAGTAAGAGCGCCTGGCCCGAAGGAAGTGCTCGTTCGAGTGAGAGCGTCGTCGCTGAATCGTCGCGACATCATGGTACTGCGCGGTTGGTACCCGGTCGGTGATCGCTCAACCGTCATACCGCTATCAGACGGAGCTGGCGAAATCGTTGCGGTCGGCACAGACGTCACCCGTGTCAAAATCGGTGATCGCGTCGTCGCACAGTTTTTTCAAACGTGGTTGGACGGTAGACCCAATGCCTCGACGGGAGCCTCGGCTCTCGGTGGTGCGCAGGACGGAATGCTGTCGGAGTACGTCACGCTGAATGAAGAAGGCGTACTGCACTTCCCCGCACATTTGTCGTTCGAAGAAGCAGCGACGTTGCCTTGCGCTGCTCTCACTGCGTGGAATGGACTCGTCACGCGCGGCGGCCTTCGTACGGGCGACCATGTTTTGCTACAAGGAACCGGTGGCGTGTCGATCTTCGGCCTGCAATTTGCGGTAGCACACGGCGCGAAGGTCATCATCACGAGTTCGAGCGACACTAAGCTGAATCGTGCCAAAGATCTTGGCGCGAGCCATTTGATCAACTATCGCAAAATAGTCGAGTGGGCTCCCGCAGTGCTCAGCGCAACGGGTGGAGCCGGCGTTCATCATGTGCTCGAAGTAGGCGGCGTTGGAACTTTGGCTCAATCGCTCGCCTCGCTCGCGCATGGCGGTCATATCGCCATCATCGGTGGACTCGCCGGATTCGGTGGCGAAATTCCCGCCGCCGGCATGATCGGTCGAAGCACCAGCGTCTCAGGTATCTTCGTTGGCTCGCGCGCGAACTTCGAATCTATGAACGCTTTCATCAGCGAACATCAGATCAAGCCAGTTATTGACCGTGCGTTCGACTTTGCGCAAGCGGACGCTGCGTTCGTCTACATGGAAAACGGCAACCATTTCGGCAAAATCGTCATTCGGCATGGATGATGGATTTACAGGCGTTTTTTGAGCAAGAGCGCGGGGTCGGCGCCGATCTTGTCATCGCCATCGTTGTCGCCACCGAGGGCTCAACCTACCGAAAGCCGGGCGCGCTCATGCTGCTCTCATCGAGTGGTCGTCGCGCAGGCTTGCTAAGCGGCGGTTGTCTCGAGGGAGACTTGCACGAGCACGCCCTCAAAATGTTGGCCGATGATCGTCGCTGCATGATGCATCGATACGACAATCGCAGTAGTGAAGATCCTATTTGGGGCCTTGGCCTCGGATGCGAGGGGTCGATGACTATTTTCTTGCTGCGCTGCGGCATCGGTGACAGCTACGAACCGCTCAACTCTATTTTCGATAGCCTGACGCGAAACGAAGCTGTTGATCTATTGATCGACTTAGTTAATGGATCAGTTATTGCTGCAAATTCCGCTGACCCTACGCAAGTCTCGTCTGTCGATTGTTTTCGCTTGAGGGTCGCGCCACCGTTACGGCTTCTTATCTGCGGTGCAGGCCCAGATGCCGAACCGCTGTTCGAATTTGCGCATCGACTCGGTTGGAAAGTCACTCTGCTCGATCATCGCCCAGCTTATGCCGTGCCACATCGGTTCAGCGGCGCTGAACTCGTCAAACAAGTCGATCTCGACGAATGGGCCAAGGGCCTCGATCTTGATCCTTACTCAGCTGCGGTTGTCATGAGCCATCACCTGGGTGCGGATGCTCAATATCTCGACAAGCTCGCTCGCTCAAGGATTACGTACATCGGCCTACTCGGCCCCCCCGCAAGAAAAGAACGATTGCTCGCAGACTTAGGACCGCTCGCCGCAGAGCTGACTACCAGGCTGCGGGCGCCTGTTGGACTGAATCTGGGTGGCCGAACGCCCGAATCGATTGCGCTATCGATCGTCGCAGAAATCCAAGCTGCGTTTAGCCTGAACGCGGTTTGACCCTTCGCGTTGGCTCTGCTTGTAGTGGGTCTTCGGGCCAGTAGTGTCTCGGATATCGGCCCCGCATGTCTTTGCGCACATCGGCGTAGGCATTGCGCCAGAAGCTCGCCAAATCAGAGGTGATTTGCAGCGGCCGCTGTGCAGGTGAAAGGAGTTTGAAGGTAACGGGAATTTTTCCGAGTGCCAATCTTGGCGTCGTCGCAAGACCAAAAACTTCCTGCATGCGCATCGACGCACAGGGCGCAAGATCATCGATGTAATCGATTCGAATACGACTGCCCGTGGGTACGATAATATGCGTTGGCAGCCAGTCATCCAGTCGCCGCACGCCATCTGCTCCGATACGAAACTGCAAGGCTTCCAGCAACGGCAGCTTGGAGAGATGTGATCGACGCGTAATCCCGTCAAGCCAAGGAGACAGCCAGGTATCGATACTTTGAGTTAATGCACCCTCTGACATCTCTGGCCAAGTTTGCGTTCCCGGTAAATCGAGGCGCCGCGCCATCTCGGCACGAGCGCAAAACGATCGGCTCTCGTCCGACCAAGGCAAAGCCGACAAACCCATCTCCCGAACGCCATCGAGCATCGCCCGTAGCAAGTCGACAGCATCATCGAGTCGTCGTGGCTTTTCTTCGATGATCAACGCATCGAGCCTCACCACTTCACGCGCGACGACACATTGCTCTTGGGATGACCAAAATGTTTCGGTGGTCCGTTGCCAACGATCAGCCGTCGCTGCTTCGAGCATCTCTCGGGAAAGGCCTGCCGCCAGTCGAATCTGCGCCTCACGACCCCGATCATCTAAATCGATCGCGACGAGAAAGTCGCTTCTTCCCAGGCGATCCGCATTCGAGATAGCCGCCCCTTTGCCGTTTGCGAGCAAAAACTGGCCGGTGCTACCTGGGCGACGCTGCGCAATCCGATCCGGATAGGCCAACGCCAGTAACCCGCCCGCATCCAGAAACGGTCGCGAAGTATCCGCCTGCTCATTACCCAAGCGCTTTTCAAATTGACCCGATAGTTTTTGTGCTCTCACAAGCGCGGACTGATCAATCCCGGCACCTCTCGACGGTCGATCGAGCAAGTCCAGTCGGCTCGTGATGTCGACATCCAGAGCGCGGCGCAAAATGTCGCGCTCGGCCAGTAGTGCGGCGAGTCTCGCGCCATCGCGCTCAACACCACGACGCCGACTCTCAATCAGCAAATGCGCCAATCTCGGATGAACTGGCCAACTAGCCATGGCACGCCCGTGCCGGGTGATGCGGCCCTGCTGATCGAGGGCGCCCAATGCGCGCAAAGTGTCGCGAGCACTGTCCAGCACGGCTCGTGGGGGCACGTCCAACCAAGACAAACGGGTCGGCTCAAGAGTGCCCCACTCGGCCAGATCCAGCGCGAGCGGCATCAAATCCGCCTCGATGAGCTCAGCTGGCGTATACGCACTTAAGCTGCGCTCGGCCCCTTCGCTCCAGAGGCGATAACAAACGCCGGCGGCAACACGCCCTGCACGCCCCGCTCTCTGCGCTGCCGAAGCGCGGGAAATTCGGCGGGTCTCTAGCCGTGACATTCCCGATGCCGGGTCAAAGACGGCTCGACGAACCAAGCCACTGTCGATGACGACGCGAATACCGGGCAAGGTCAGACTGGTCTCGGCAATGTTGGTCGAGAGGATTACCCGACGAACACCTGAGTACGCGCGCAATGCTTCATCTTGCGATTCGACGGACAAATCGCCGTGCAAAACCAACGCTTGTGCTTTGCTGGAAATGAAATCAGGCGCCGACTCGATAAACTCTTTGACGCGACGAATCTCCGCCATGCCTGGCAGAAAGACGAGTACATCACCCTCACATTCTCGAATCGCACGCAGCACGGCAAGGCCTGCCATACGCTCGACGGAGTCCGCTTCGCCAGGTAGCAGTGGAAGACCCTTTCCCAAGTGCCGAATGTCGACGGGGAAGCTGCGCCCGGCGCTGCTAATAACGGGTGCATCCCCTGTGGAATTCGACGCCAGTAACTTGGCGACCGCGACCCCATCGAGAGTGGCCGACATCACGAGAATTTTTAGATCGGTACCAAGCGCTGCACGCGAATCGAGACATAAAGCCAAGCCGAGGTCAGCATTCAAACTACGCTCATGAAACTCGTCGAAGATGACGATGGCGACGTTCTCGAGCGCAGGATCCGACTGGAGCAGACGACTCAATACACCTTCGGTCACGACCTCGATTCGCGTTCGACGGCTCACGCGAGTCTCAAGCCGCATGCGATAACCCACGGTGTCACCGACGTCTTGGCCAAGCGTGCTTGCCATACGCTGCGCTACCGCACGTGCCGCTAGGCGACGCGGCTCTAGCATCAGGATCTTTCGATCTCTGATCCAAGGCTCATCAAGCAACGCTAACGGCACGACCGTACTCTTGCCTGCGCCAGGTGGCGCCTCCAGAACAACTCCTGTATGCGCACGCAACGCAGCTTTCAGCTCGCTAAGAGCCTCGAGAATCGGAAGTTCGGGTAGCGTGATCACAGGATGGATAAAAGCCGTTGCGACGGAGTGCGGAATTGTATGCAATCGGCGCTCATGCGGTTCCTCAAACGCGCACTCTGGCTCTGTACCGCCCTCCTCGTAATGTCATGGGTAGGCGTCACGATCTGGGCTTATTGGCCGTATCCATCGGAACAAGCGGTCACCGCGCTCGCGGAAAAAGAGGATCGTTTCGTTTCGGTCGACGGATTGACTTTGCGTTACCGAGAGTGGGGCAGCAAACAAGCCGATCGCGCCTCCCTGCTATTGATACACGGCTTCGGAAACTCTCTGCAGAGTTTTCGCACACTCGCGCCTTTGTTAGCACAAACCCACCATGTCATTGCTATCGATATGATCGGATACGGCTTATCGGAGAAGCCAATCAACTACGACTATCACAATGGGCCACAAGCCCTGATGCTGATGCGCGCCGCACATCAACTAGGTCTCGATCACATCGTCTATGTGGGCCACTCGCTCGGCGGCGCCGTTGCCTTGCAGGCTGTCGTTCAGGACGAACGTGCAGGCGGTCTCGTACTGCTGAATCCAGGCATCATCAGCACCGGAGTCCCCAAAATCGCTCAAGTCACGCTACCGCCCTTGCCGCGGATGTCAGCCAAGCTTTTTGCTAGCCGAGAGTTCAGGAGTCGATTTCTCAAAAAGTCCTACGTGAATCCCGAGATCGTCACCGAACAAGTCATCGATGATGTGATGCTGGCGGCGCAGAGCGAAGGTTATATGCGCGGCACGACCTCGCTGATGACGCAATATCGCGAGGGCGAAGAAATCGCGCTTGCTGCCAACGTGAAGGTGCCGGTTTTGATTCCTTGGGGCGATCAAGATCGAAACAAGCCTTTGCAAGAGGCAACAGAGTTACAAGCTTTGTTACCCGGCTCAACGCTCGTTCGGTTTTCCAATGCAGGACATTATGTCCACGAAGAAGCGCCGACCGAGGTGGCGCAAGCCATCGTTGATTGGCTCAATCGGTCAGCGCTCGTGAGCGCCAAATCGAAATAGCCGCAAAGACCCAAGTCAGAATCAGCGTACCACCGCCAATCGGAGCTAACATCGCAACTCCCTTCGGCGCTCCAAAGGTCAGCGCGTAGATGCTGCCGCAAAATAGCAACATCCCGAACAAAAGTGCTTTGGCGATTCTACCAAATGCATGGTTAGTCGGATCTTGATGCTGCAAAAACCCGATACCTAACAGCCCCAGTGAATGGAAAAACTGATAGGTCACCGCAATATCAAAACTGGCGAAGCGCTCTGGAGTCAGAATCGGTCGCAGCGCATGGGTGCCGAAAGCGCCGAGAGCCGTCGCCGTGGCGAGCGACAGTGTGGCTGCAACGCAGATCAGGCGTGCTTTCATTGCGATCGCTCTACCTGTTGCCAAGCCAGATCAGCCATCAGTTCGACATTGCCCGCGTATTCCTTCGCCTTAGGACTGACTGCCGTTCCGCGAGCAAGACGCCCGCGAATTCCATGAAAGATACCGGCTAATCGAAACATACAAAACGCGACGTAATAATCGAGAGCGGGAATATCCGAAATTCCACGACGCTGACAATAAGCATCAATGTACTCACGCTCCGACGGCAGCCCCTGCTGCGCAAGATCGATGCTCATCAACCCCGGGATGGCAGCCGAGGGCACGCGATACATCATGAAGTTATAGGCGAAGTCTGCTTCCGGATTGCCGATTGTCGACAACTCCCAATCGAGCACGCCGAGCACTCGAGCTTGATCTTTGGCGAAAACCATATTGTCGATTCGGAAATCGCCGTGTACCAAGGTCGGTGCCGGCTCCACCGCAGGCGCATTGGTCGGCAACCACTCCATCAGTCGCTCCATGGCAGGCACACGCCCTGCCACGTCGATATCAGCAAGATAGAGCTTGGACCAACGCGCCACTTGGCGAGCCACATAACCCTCAGCCTTACCGTAATCGGCAAGACCAACCGCATCGATGTCGACGCGATGCAGATCAGCCAAGGTTTCTGCCATCACGCAGAATATCGGCTTGCGCTCGGACCACCCGAGCTCAGGCAAGCTCGGATCCCAGAATATTCGGCCATCCAGGCAATCCATAACGTAAAACGCAGTTCCGATGACGCTAACGTCTTCGCAGAGAACCCATGTCTTGGCAACGGGGAAGCCCGTCGGCTGCAACGCATGCATGACACGAAACTCACGCTCGATCGCATGAGCCGATGGCACGAGCACACCGGGCGGCTTGCGACGCAGTGCAAACGCGTGCAGACGCCCAGCCACTTGCGCATCCACCCGATAGGTAGGATTGGACTGGCCGCCTGAGAATTGCGTGATCTTGTCGATCCGGGATAGACCAGGAATCGCTCCCGTCAAAAAGCCCTCGAGTGCGTCGACGTCGAACTCGAGACCGGGTCGAAAATGATGTGGCGAACTCATGGCCTCGGATTCCGCTTCGAGCGGACGTGTTGAGTTCGGAAAGGCTGTCTTTGCCCCTCTTTCATACCTCCGGTTCCTACGGGTTGCCATGCCGGTACCAGATGCTGCTTACCGGGGCCGATCAAATCCGCGCGCCCCATACGTCGTAGCGCTTCGCGCAAGGTTGGCCAATTATTGGCATCGTGGTAACGCAAAAACGCCTTATGCAAGCGACGAACCTTCAAACCCTTGGGAATCACGACCTCTTCACTGCTGCGCGAGACGCGTCGCAGCGGATTTTTGCCGGAGTGATACATCGCCGTGGCCGTCGCCATCGGCGAGGGCAAGAAAGCCTGCACTTGATCGGCTCGAAACCCGTTACGCTTCAACCAAAGAGCCAGCTCGAGCATATCTTCGTCCGTCGTACCCGGATGCGCAGCGATGAAATAAGGAATCAGATACTGCTCTTTGCCAGCCTCTCGAGAGTAGCGATCGAATAGCTCTTTGAATCGATCGTAGGTACCAATCCCCGGTTTCATCATTTTCGAAAGCGGGCCTTCGCCGATCGCTTCCGGTGCAATTTTCAGATAGCCGCCAACATGGTGCTGCGCTAATTCCTTCACATACTCTGGCGACTCGATTGCAAGGTCATACCGAACACCCGAGGCGATCAGCACCTTCTTGATACCCGGCAAGCTGCGCGCCTTGCGATAAAGCTGAATGAGGGGCGTGTGATCGGTGTTGAGATTTGGGCAAACACCCGGATAAACACAGGATGGCCTACGACACGCACTCTCGATTTCTCGACTCTTGCAAGCGAGACGATACATGTTGGCCGTCGGCCCGCCGAGATCGGAGATCACACCGGTGAAGCCAGGCACCGTGTCACGGATCTTTTCGATCTCGCGCAGTACCGATCCTTCAGATCGACTCTGAATGATGCGTCCCTCATGCTCGGTGATGGAACAGAAGGTGCAGCCTCCGAAACATCCGCGCTGGATCGCGATCGAGAAGCGGATCATCTTGTAGGCCGGAATCTCCGCATCGCCATAGAAAGGATGTGGTTGGCGCTGATACGGCAGCTCGTAAACCCGATCCATCTCAGCGGTTGTCAACGGAATCGGTGGCGGGTTGAGCCATACCTCCACATTGCCGTGACGCTGCACTAACGCCCGCGCATTACCAGGATTCGCTTCTAGATGCAGAATGCGCGAGGCATGTGCGTACATGACAGGATCGTCAACGACCTGCTCAAAGGCCGGCAAACGAATGACACTGCGATCACGATCTGCGTTCTTCACACGACGAACGAAGCGAACGACTTTTTCCGCAGTTCTCGCCTCGGCAGAGTCGAGACTAGACGCGGCGACAGCCGCCGCTTGTGTTGTGGCTTTCGTTCCACCGTTGTCGTCCATCGCATACGGATCGATCGGCGGATTCAGAGGCCCTGGTGTATCGAGATGGGTCGAGTCGATTTCGAGGTAATCGTCCGGTATCGACTTTCGGGTAAAGACCGTTCCGCGTAGGTCGGTAATGTCAGCGATGGATTCGCCCGCACCCAAGCGATGAGCAATGTCGACGATCTGTCGCTCTGCGTTGCCATACACCAGCAGATCGGCCTTGGCGTCGAGGAGAACCGAGCGGCGCACCTTCTCGGACCAGTAATCGAAATGCGCAATACGCCGCAGACTCGCCTCGATTCCGCCAATGACGATCGGCACATCGGGATACGCCTCACGGGCACGCTGGGAATAGACGATGACCGACCGATCGGGCCGTTTGCCACCCTCACCGCCCGGGGTATAGGCGTCGTCACTGCGAATCCGTCGATCGCTCGTATAGCGATTGACCATCGAATCCATGTTTCCGGCTGTAATGCCGAAAAAGAGGTTCGGCTTGCCGAGGACGCGGAACGGATCGGCACTCTGCCAGTCTGGCTGGGAGATGATTCCGACTCTGAAACCCTGCGCCTCCAGCAAGCGGCCGACGATAGCCATCCCGAAACTCGGGTGGTCGACGTAGGCGTCGCCCGTCACCACGATGATGTCGCAGCTGTCCCAGCCCAAGGCGTCCATCTCCGCACGGCACATGGGCAGGAATGGCGCCACCCCAAATCGGGAGGCCCAGTACTTGCGGTGGGAAAAGATATCGCGAGCGGTCTGCATGGGGTGTGCATTAGACCAAAATGTTAGAGTGCGCTGCACCTACTAGTTATGGGACTCGAAAGGATTCAGCCGCCATGACACCGTCCGAACAGTGGTTGACAGACTGCCGTACCGCAGGGGTCGATCCGCTCGTCATCGAGCATACCGCTCGAAATTTTTTGACCTATGTCGATTACCACTCCAAGCAGGGTACTCGTAGCCTCCCGCTCCTCGATTGGTTCCGCTACTACGCTCTCGAGAATGCGGCCGAGTTGTCAGCCGAAACCATCAAGGTCGAGGGCTGTTCGGTCGATGAACGATCGGTGCGCCCACCGAGCGCAGACTATCGAGCCGCCATTTACCAACTGCTCCAGAGCTACCTCGAAGCGCAGCAAACCCCACGCTGACCAGCCGGTGACTTCATGTCTGATCACGATCAAGGATCGATCGTCGTTCGCGGCGCTCGTCAGAATAATTTAAAAAATCTCGACATCGAGATCCCGACGGGCGAACTCGTGGTCGTCACGGGTGTTTCGGGGTCCGGAAAGTCCTCGTTGGTGTTCGACACCCTCTATGCCGAAGGGCAGCGACGGTATGTCGAGACATTCTCTCCTTATGCGCGTCAATTCCTCGACCGCATGGACAAACCCGCAGTCGATCGGATCGAGGGTATTCCGCCGGCGATTGCCATCGACCAGACGAATCCGGTGCGAACCTCTCGCTCGACCGTCGGGACGATGACGGAACTAAACGATCATCTAAAGCTTTTATTCGCTCGTACGGCCGAACTTTATTGTCAGTGCTGCGGGAGAGTTGTCAGGAAAGATACCGTCGCGAGCATCCAAGCTGACTTACGACATCGTGCTGCTTTGCTTGGGGATCCTCGGGTATTGATCTGCTTCGAGATCAAGGTTCCGAAAAATTTCAAAGACGCCGAAGTCGTCTCCTTGTTAGAGAAACAAGGCTACACGCGAATCCACGCTCGCCGAAAAGATATCGTTGAGGTCATACAAGATCGTCTTCGCATCGCTGCCGTTGACGATGCGCGTCTGGCCGAATCGCTTGAAGCCGCGTTGCGACTCGGCCGCGGGAAAACTGCAGTTCATGTGCTCGAGTCATCGGAAGCTCCCGCTGTTCGGGAGACGTGGCGTTACTCGAATACGCTGCACTGTGCGCAGTGCGATATCGACTACCGAGAGCCGTCGCCAAGCGCTTTCTCGTTTAATAGTCCGGTGGGAGCATGCGAGTCGTGCCGCGGATTTGGCCGAATCATTGGTGTCGACTACGGGCTTGTCGTTCCAGATCACACCAAGACTCTGCGAAGTGGCGCAATTCGCCCCTGGCAAACGGAGTCATACCGCGAATCTCAGCAAGATATGGAACGCCTCGCTCGCAAGCGAGGCATCCCTCTCGATACACCGTGGCGCGATCTCGATGAAAGCCATCGCCAATGGGTCATTGAGGGCGAAGGCGAATGGAAGAAGAATGTCTGGTACGGCGTGCGGCGCTTCTTTGCGTGGCTCGAAACCAAAGCCTACAAGATGCACATCCGCGTTTTGCTATCGAAGTATCGGGCTTACACCCCCTGCGGCAGTTGCTTGGGCGCGAGACTCGCTCCGCAATCTCTGCTTTGGCGCATCGGCGATCACGAACTGGCCTGCGAAGCGTTGCGGGGCGCCATGCCTTTCAAGCCAAAAAGCACATCGTGGGGCGAGGAAACCCTACAGCAACTACCAGGTCTTGGCTTACACGACCTCATGTTGCTACCGATCGATCGCGCACGGATATTTTTTGATCGCCTTACGCTGCCAGGCTCACTCGATGACGCAACGGAAATGCTACTCGGCGAAATCCGCGGTCGCTTCCGGTATCTCTCAGAAGTGGGCCTTGGCTACCTCACGCTGGACCGTCAGTCACGCACTCTCTCTGGCGGCGAGGTGCAACGCATTAATTTGACGACGGCGCTCGGCACGTCACTGGTGAATACGCTCTTCGTACTGGATGAGCCGTCGATTGGCTTGCATCCTCGCGACATGCAGCGGGTCATCGACGTCATGCAGCGTTTACGTAACGCCGGCAACTCCCTGCTCGTCGTTGAGCATGACCCTCAGATCATGCAACAGGCCGATCGTTTACTCGATCTTGGGCCGGGTGCTGGTGAAAACGGCGGACACATTGTTGCCTGGGGTACGCCCAGTTCCGTGCTCGCCAACACCGATTCCCTGACCGGTGCTTATCTAGCTGGTCGCAAGAAAGCTGAGTTACCCCAAGGTAAGCGCTCTGCCAACATCGGCGCTGCATTGGAGCTGGCAGGCGTAACGCAGCACAACCTGCGTGAAGTTGACGTCCGCTTTCCATTGAACCAACTCGTCTGCGTCACCGGTGTCTCAGGCTCCGGTAAGTCAACGCTGATACAAGACGTACTATATCCAGCACTACTGAAGCATTTCGGAAAACCCACCGAGGCGGCAGGCGCTTTTCGACAGCTGCGCGGCGCAGAACAACTTCAAGATGTGGTCTTCGTCGATCAGACACCGATAGGCAGAACCGCCAGATCGAATCCGGCCAGTTACGTGGGCGCTTTCGATGTCATCCGCGAACGCTTTGCACGGCTACCTGAGGCTCGCGAGCGTGGTTACACGGCGGGAACTTTCAGCTTCAATTCGGGTAACGGTCGCTGCCCTAGCTGCTCGGGTAGCGGTTTTGAACACGTCGAAATGCAATTCCTGTCTGATGTCTACCTGCGTTGTGGTGATTGCAACGGAAGTCGTTACCGACAGGAAACACTAGAAATTCGACATCCCGGTCCAGGTAAACGAGAAGCGAGCATCGCTGACGTCTTGGCCATGACGGTGCCGGAAGCCATTGAGTTCTTTGGTGACGTACCTGAACTTGCTCGTCGTCTCGCACCACTCGTCGATGTAGGCCTGGATTACCTACGCTTGGGCCAACCGGTTCCAACACTATCGGGCGGTGAGGCCCAACGATTGAAATTGGCCGGGCACCTTGCCGAGTCTGAAAATAGGCACGATCAAAAGTTGTTTCTCTTTGATGAGCCCACCACCGGGCTACATTTCGAAGACATTGCCAAACTGCTGCGCGCTTTCCGAAAGCTACTCGATGCAGGGCATTCACTGATCGTCATCGAACACAACCTCGATGTCATCCGAGCGGCCGACTGGATCATCGATCTCGGCCCTGAGGGCGGTGACCGTGGCGGGGAAATTGTTGCAGCTGGAACGCCCCTTGAAATTGCAGCGCTACCGAACTCGCATACGGGCATCGCGCTAAAAAACTACCGTCTCGATGGAGTTTGCGAGCCGGCTCGATCGGCGATAGCGGAGCCAAAGTGCGACAGTAGCAACGCCATCGTGGTTCGCAATGCTCGAGAACATAACCTTCGCCATGTGGATGTCGATATTCCGCGTAACGCGTTTACGGTCATCACCGGCGTCTCCGGATCCGGAAAGTCCACATTGGCTTTCGACATCATTTTTAACGAGGGACAGCGCCGCTATCTCGAGTCGCTGAACGCGTATGCACGTCAGTTCGTGCAACCGGCCTCCCGGCCAGAAGTCGACTCGATCAGAGGCATACCGCCCACCGTTGCCATCGAGCAACGAACCAGCCGCGGTGGCCGCAAGAGCACGGTCGCTACCTTGACGGAGATCTATCACTTCCTGCGGCTACTGTACGTAAAGCTCGGCACGCAGCACTGCCCCGACTGCCAAGTACCGATCGAACCACAATCGATCGAGGCCATCACGGCGCGAATCATCCGTGACTTTAAGGGGCAAACGATCGATCTGCTCGCGCCGCTTGTAGTTGCGAGAAAGGGGCTTTATACGGATTTAGCGAAGTGGGCCGGCAGCAAAGGCTATAAGGAGCTGCGCGTCGATGGCCAGCGAATCGCCGTGAAACCCTGGCCGCGCCTCGATCGTTTCAAGGAACACGATATCGAGTTACCGGTAGCACGGTTAGGGATTTCCGCGCGAGGCGAGCAAGATCTTCGAAGTAAACTCGCCGAGGCACTGACGCACGGCAAGGGCGTTGTACAGGTATTGCCTGCCGGCGCACGTAAAGCGGAGGTCTTTTCGACCAAACGTGCATGTCCTTCGTGCGGAGTCAGCTTTGCCGAGCTTGATCCCCGCCTTTTCTCGTTTAATTCGAAACAAGGTTGGTGCTCAACGTGCTTTGGCACAGGTGCGAACATCGACGAGTTTGACGAAGAGCAAACTGGCGAAGAAGCGACTTGGCGAGAAGCGCACGCCTCAGACTCGCCAACTTGCAGTGACTGCGATGGCGCGAGACTCAATCGCGTAGCCAGAGCGGTACGCTTCAGAGATCAATCCATCAGCGAGTTCACGTGTCAGCCCGTGGATCAAATCAGCAAGTCCCTCAAGAGCTTGAAGCTCGAAAAACGAGAACAAGCGATCGCGCGTGATTTGCTGGCGGAAATCCGCGGGCGGCTGCAGTTCTTGCAGCGCGTTGGACTCGGCTATCTGAGTCTCGACCGCGCTGCACCGACCCTATCGGGCGGCGAAGCACAAAGAATCCGACTGGCCGCTCAACTTGGCTCGAATCTTCGCGGCGTATGCTATGTCTTGGACGAGCCAACGATCGGCCTACACCCCCGAGATAACCGTATATTGCTCGATGCACTCAGTGATCTTGCAGCTCATCAGAACACGCTAGTCGTCGTCGAGCACGACGAAGATACGATCCGCCGCGCAGATCATGTCATCGACCTTGGGCCAGGCGCCGGAGTGCGTGGCGGCACTGTGGTTGGTGCAGGTCGCATGGCAGATCTTTTGAAAAATCCCAACTCCGTCACCGGACTGTATCTGCGTGAACCGCTGCGTCATCCTCCATTTCCACAGCGCCCGGTAGGTAAGAATGATCTGGCTCTCAAGATCATTGATGCGAAGTTGCATAACCTGGCAGAGAAGGAAATCCCAATCCCGCTCGAGCGACTCGTCGTCATTACGGGCGTCTCGGGCTCTGGAAAATCGACGTTGGCACGGAGCGTTCTCTTCGATAGCGCTCACGCATTGGTCGGAGGTGGCTCACCAATAGGCTGTCGACGCATCGATCATATCGAGCAAATCGATCGAGTCCTTGAAGTAGACCAAACGCCCATTGGGAAAACCCCGCGCTCCTGTCCAGCGACCTACGTCGGAATCTGGGACGACATTCGTCGTATTTACGCAGGCACATCCGAAGCAACCCTACGCGGATTCTCTGCCGGACGATTTTCGTTCAACACCTCCGGGGGTCGCTGCGAGAGCTGTGAAGGCCAGGGGATTCGCACCATCGAGATGAGTTTTTTACCCGATGTCAAAGTGAGGTGCGACTCCTGCCAAGGGAAGCGCTTCGATCCCGAAACTCTATCGGTGCTCTGGCGTGGCCGAAGTATCGGCGATGTTCTTGATATGAGCATCGAGGATTCACTTGAGTTCTTCGCATCCCACCCGACCGTCAAGCACGTGCTGCAGCTGTTATGTGATGTGGGACTTGGCTATCTAACTCTCGGTCAACACAGCCCCACGCTATCGGGCGGCGAGGCTCAGCGCATCAAATTGGTAACGGAGCTGGCTAAAGTACGTACCGATTTGCGAAAGCCGCTGCGAAGTAAAGCAAAGCAAACGCTTTATGTTCTCGATGAACCCACAGTGGGCCTACACATGGCCGACGTGGAAAAGCTGATTCGCGTTCTGCACCGACTCGTCGCGGCGGGCAATACGGTCGTGCTGGTTGAGCATAATCTGGATGTGATTGCCGAGGCAGACTGGGTCATCGATATGGGGCCCGAGGCGGGAATTCAGGGAGGACGAATCGTCGCCGCTGGAGCGCCGCAATCTCTTGCGAAACGACCCGGTCGCTCGCACACTGGGGCGGCCCTCAAGGATTTCCTTAAGGATCGTTGGCAGGTTTCTCAAGATGGCGCATGACATTCAGTGCTGGAAATGCGGGGCTTCACTCGCGAGTCTGAGTCTTCCGCTGCGCCGATTAGAGGTTTGCCCCTCCTGCCGTGCCGAGTTGCATGTCTGCAAACTTTGTATCGATTACGACACAACCCGCGCCAAACACTGTCGCGAACCAACAGCGGAAGAAGTGCGCGATAAGGACCACGCCAATTTTTGCGACCACTTCAAACCCAAGCCGAAAGCTTGGATCAAATCGGATGCCGTCGCCCTCGAGGCGGCCAAGTCGGATCTCGCCAAACTCTTCGGTGACTGAAAACGCATGGACTGGCTCAAGAAGCGCTTAATCGATCCTTTGCTGAACCTGTTGCGGCAAGGCTTGTCGCCGAAGGACCTCGCGCTGTGCGTCGCCCTTGGGAGCGGTGTCGGGCTATTCCCGGTGCTTGGGGTGTCGACACCGGCTCTGACCGTATTGGCACTGACCTTGCGATTGAATTTGGCAGCGATTCAACTCGTCAGCTACGCCATCGCACCGCTGCAGTTAGCGCTGATCATCCCGTTCATGAGGCTCGGTGAAATAGTTCTGGGCTCCACACCACAGCCGATGACGATCTCGGCAGCGATGGAACTATTGACCCAAGGTGTGCTCTACGCGATCGTGACGCTGTGGGACGCCATCATCCATGCGGCTCTGGGGTGGTTTTTGATCGTTCCTATTTTGATTTTCGTCTCATACAAGATTCTGGTGCCGATCTTTGTTCGTTTATCGAAAACCTTGAGCTCTGAAAAAGTATGACGAACCACGAAAAATCACTGTCGATGAGTCTACTTGAGCGCGACCTGGTTCCCGATTGGTTGATCCGTCGTCAAATCAGACAACTATTGGCACAGCGCCTCGCCGAAGAAGATAAGGGCGATCCGGAGTCGCAGCAGCGCCATTTGATGGCCATGGTTTCTAAGCTCCGAGAAAGCCCGATTGCGGTTCATACTGCCGAAGCCAACGTCCAGCATTATGAAGTTCCGACCGAGTTCTACCTCAAAACGCTTGGTAGACATCTGAAGTACTCAAGCTGTTATTTTGACGATTTAGATATCAGCCGTGCTGCACAAAATCTCGATGCAGCGGAGGCTCGAATGCTCGCCCTCACCTGCGAGCGCGCGGCGCTGAAGGATGGCGATCGCATTCTCGAATTGGGCTGCGGATGGGGCTCACTCTCGCTGTGGATGGCAGCCCATTATCCGAACTCTCGCATCACCGTCGTCTCCAATTCAAAAACACAAAAAGCCCATATCGACAGGCAAGCAGCAGCACGCGGGCTGACTAATCTCGAGGTCGTCACTTGCGACGTCAACGATCTAGACTTCCCCTCGTCGGAGAAGTTTGATCGAGTAGTCTCCGTCGAAATGTTCGAGCATATGCGGAACTACCAAAGCTTATTGGCGCGAATTGCGTCCTGGATGAATCCGAGAGCGACGCTCTTTGTTCACATCTTCACTCATCATCGCTACACCTACACTTTCGAGGTTCGTGACGAGTCGGATTGGATGGCGCGCTATTTCTTTACGGGCGGCATCATGCCGAGCGATGATCTGCTGCACTATTTTCAGCGCGATCTTTGCTTGGTCGATCACTGGCATGTGGATGGGCGTCACTACCAGTTGACCTCCGAAGCCTGGCTCGCGAACATGGATGCCCATCGTGATTCCCTGATGCCGGTAATGGCGCAAGCCTACGGATCGGAGCAGGCGATGCGATGGTGGGTCTACTGGCGTGTGTTCTTCATGTCGTGTGCCGAATTGTTCGGCTACCGAGAGGGCCGCGAATGGATCGTTTCACACTACCTCTTCGAGAAACCCTGACGCGACAGCTGGCGCGACGACTCCGACCTGGATTCGTCGCTGCGCTCGGCTGTCTATTGGCTTTTGGTCAACCGGTTTCGGCGTCATCCGCTTCGGAACAGGGGGAGCTCTTTCTTCGGTTCAAGAGCGCTTTCGAAGCCGGCGACTGGGCGAGCGCAGAGGAGCGCGCGACCGCACTGGTTAGATTGATCGAATCGAACGGTAAACAAAGCTCACGCGATCTCGTGAATCCGCTGACGAATCTCGGTACGGTGGCATACCGACGTGGCAACGTTGACCTCGCGATCGACCATTACAAACGCGCCATCCAACTGATCGATGGAGAACGCGCTGGAGCGGACAGCCTGCTAATCCGGCCTTTGCACGGACTAGGCGAGGCTCTGCTCGTCAAGGGTATGGCCGGCGAAGCTGTTGTACCTCTCAAGCGGGCGGTCGATCTGTCGCGTAATGTCGATGGTCTTTTTAACACGGCACAGATCGACATCATCGATGCGCTGATCGAAGCCTATGTCGCAACCGGTCAGCTGACCGATGCGGAGCGCGAACATCAATATGTCTTCCGGACCGTCGAAACGAACGTCGGCAAGAACGATCTGCGTCTACTCGAGCCGCTGGATCGATATGCGCGCTGGTTCGAGTCCATCGGGCGATACACGACGGCGCGAGGTCTACACGCGCGCGCACTACAACTCGCGGAGCGGCAATCGGCAGACAAACCGATCGTCGGTGTTCCAGCACTGCGCGGCCTGTCACGGACGTGGCTGCTAGAAGGAATCTATGGTCCGGAGGTCGAGCCCGAGACACCCGTTCGAGAAGCCAGCGAAGCGAGTGGGCCCTTCTTGTCGGCGGCAGGTGCTGGTCGGCTCAATGCCGATGGTGAGCGAGCCCTCAGATTTGCGCTCGAAATCGTCACGAACAGTAAACCACGCGATGACCGACTCTATGCCGACACCTTGGTCCAGTTCGGTGACTGGTATTTGATCTCAGGTAGCACGCAACGAGCGCAAGCAAACTATCTGGAGGCAGCAAAGGTCTTATCTGCCGCCGGAGCGGGTGCGGAGCGTCTGCTGGAAAATCCGCGCTTGCTCGTCTATCGGGCACCGGCAGCGTCCATCACACGCTTCAAACCGGATGACCCAACACAACATGCGCTGCACGATATCGAGTTTGCATTGGATGTCGGCCCCGACGGAAAGGTGCTCGATGCGAAAGTCATCAGCTCCACAGCCCCGGAGGCGACAACGCGCGCCGCACTGCTCGCAGCCAGAAAAGCACGTTACGGACCGCGCGTCTCCGGCACTGAAGTTGTCGCAACCAATGGCGTGACGCTACGCGAAAAAGTCTGGGTCAAGGCTGCGCCGGCAAAGAACTGAGCGGCAAAGAACTGCTCACACGTCGAGAAACACGGATCGGCAGCGCCTCGATACTGACCGCTGCAACGGCCGCCGCCTCCGGAACAGCCTGCAAATTGCGACCGGCCGACAGTTCTTTGACGAGCGGTAAAGCGCCCGCTTGGGTCAGAAACTTCGCCGCAGCATCTCGCTTCGCAGCCAACGTCGCCGCCTCGATCGACTCGGAGGAGCCGAATCCACCGGCCATCGCAGTGCCATAGCCGGTCAGCGTCAAGGAGTCATAACGCTCGCCGTTGGCTGTTCTGACATCGATTCGGTAACGAATGCTAACAGCGACATATTCGCCGCCAGTCTCCTGGGCTGTGGCAAAAGAGTACTGCTCGATCTTTGGCTCAAAAATCGCTTGTAACCCGCTCGTCGTTCGGGCCGAATCTAGATCGGCAAACTCTTGAACCTCGCCAAAAATTGACGAGAACATCGTTCGGGCAAGACGTTGCTGGCCGTTACCTAGCGCGACCTCCCATGTCACGCCGTTGCGCGTCTCAGTGTGTACGAACGATTTTTGCTCTGCCGTCAGCAATAGCCCGATCTTCGCCGGGATCGGCTCGATAAGCGCTCTCGGCAAAACGGGATCTGGGGTGATGACCACACCGCCGCAACCGGCCAGCAACAGCGCCAGCATCGAAAACCCGACAAAGCTCTGTCTCAGTTGCCGCCGACGCATGTCGTGACACCTCCAATGACCATGGTCATACCACAGGTTTTGACGTTGGTGAGTCCGACGAAAGTACCGTCGTTCCGGTCACACATAGCCCGCATTAAGGCCGAGAAACGGATATTTGTAAACGGGGTCATGCCGGGCGCTTCAGGGAAGCCAACGGCGTGGATTCGAACCCGACGGCGCCCCGTGTCATCAGGTCGATTGATTCGATCAACGGCATCGAGCGCACCCTGGATCGTCTCTCCGGTGAACTCGTCGCCAAGTACATAGATACTGATGCGCTTATCTGCAGACCAGTAGTTTTTAATCGCTAGCTCGATCCCATCGGCTGGATTCGAGTCGCTGAACGCACGCCAGTTACGCATTCTTTGCACGATATCGGCACGCAAGTTATTCGAATCGGTTAACCATCTTCCACGCGTGCCCGCAAACAATTCGCGACCGTTGTCATCAACGATCTGCAAGCCTTTGAGTCGCGGGTAGATGTCGAGAATCTCACGCATCACCTCCATCGCCGTTTCCCAGTGACCACCCTGCATACTGCCCGATGTGTCGATGAGAAAAATCACGTAGTCGCTGTCTACGGGAATGCCGCCAACGGCTTGGGTGTTGAGCTTGCGTCGGGCCTGCGACATCTGAACGAGCCGCTGATTCTCCGCCTGGAGGTCCTGAAACGCAGATAGCAACTCATTCTCGACGATGTTGCTGACCGCCGCATCCTGCCGCGATGTGTCGTACTGACCGCGCAGACTCGATATCTCACCGGCAGCCCGCGCCAAATTTAGACGCTCTTTCTGCAGCACATCGACCCGGCCCCGCAATTCACGCTCAAGACGATCAGAGTCGCCGCGGATGACAAACAGCTCTTCCTGAAGTTTCTTTAACTGTAGCTCGAGATCGTTCCTCGATTTCTCAATAACCAGCGGCTGCCCGAATTCCGATAGAACCAGCAATAGAATAACGGCGCCAAAGCCACAGCAAATGACATCGAGAAAAGACAGACTGAAAACTTCAGTATCGCGTTGCTTGCGCTTCATGGGCCACGCCTCATGGCCAATCGGGCGAGGGCATCACAAAAGCCCCCTTCGTCTGCCGCGCAAGGCCCCAGAATCGATGCGGCGCAGGCACATCGCCCTTCATAGGCAACAGGATGACATCAATCGGCACGTTTCGATTGACACCCCGAATTGCCTCGTCAAAAAACTTGGCTCGCGCTGCCGCATCAACATATTTGCGAAGCGCCGGTGGCGTCGCGCCTTGGGTTGGCAAACCGTCAGTAACTAAAATCACCTGATCAGGCGGAATCCGCATCGCGCGAGTCGCCTGCAGTGCATTAATTAAACTCGTTCCACCTGTGGGGGGCAGCGTTCCGAGCGTTGCCAGCATTTTTTCTCGAATCGCGTCGTCATTGCCCGACAGCCACTCGCCATCCGTTCCCGGCAAAAGAGGCTGGATACCCGTATTGAAGACATAAAATTGAAACTGCGACGACTGCGGAATTTCCGAAATTAACCAAGCACCGATGTCTCCGGCTCGTCGCCACTTCGGCGCAGTCGCTTGTGCGGTCGCTGCGGAATTTCGTAGCCGAAGAATGTTGACCAAGTCGTCATCCAGCATGCTCGATGATCGATCAAACAACACCAGGATACGCTTCCCCTTAAGGGTGAGCCCGGTGATATATCGACGACTCGCCAACGATTTTCCGGCGCCCGCTCGCTCTGATCGAGGTGTTTCTACTTTCGCACTCGCCTCGAGGCGTCGAGCGCTCTCCTCGAGAGCTTTAACTTCCGCCTTCAGCTTTTCGATACGCTCGCGTTTCGCAAGCGTAGTCGAGTCGTAGATGAAGCTTTCCTCACGCTGACGCTGCAGCTCTTCGATTAGCTGGGTTGCACGTGAAGTTGCAGAGACCGTCTCGCTTTCGGTTTTCTGGAGTGCGTTTTTCAGCTCGACTAAATTACGAGCGCCTCGAATGACCTCTTCCTCCAGTCGCGAAACCTCAGCTGCCAAATCTTCAGCCTTGCGCGTGCGTTCGATGCCGCTTTGAGCGCTGATGATGGTATAGAAAAGGATGACTGCGCCAAAGCCGCAGCAAATGACGTCGAGAAACGAGAGGCTGAAGACCTCAACGCGCCGACGCGCCATCGGCTTTCTCTATGGCCAGCAACGTGAGCTCAACGCCCGGATCACCGACTCGGATGCGATCGCCGGCGAATACCTCGGCACGACCTATCACCCGCTCGTCGTTGAGCCATGTGCCGTGACTACTATGATCAATCAACTCCGTCGTAAGCGGCGTGACACGTAACGAGCAATGCAATCGCGAAACGCCCGCCAGCCCCTCCGGTAGAGACAGCCCGTTTTCGGTCACGCCTCGCCCTATCTCAACGACAGAGTCGACGATCAGTGGCTTGACCTCCGCATTCCAAAGTACATGCGTTGGGCCAGTGCGTACCGAGCCGATCTGCGGCAGTTCGACAACGCGCGCTTGAACGATCGCGTCACCAACACGGTGTCCGCGCAACAACAGAACGTCATCAGCCTCGGTCGCTCGCGCCGGTTGAGTCGATGCAACAATCGCAAACAACTCGGGACGAAGGCTCAAGATACGGCAACCGCGAAACTCTGCGAGCATCTCGGCGAAGCCGGGCAAACTTAGATCCTGCTCTGCCACGAGCAGATCCACGCGCGATGCTGCCGGTCGCAGCTCGTGCAACATTCCTGATAGTTCTCGATAAATTGGCGCTGCACGAACCGCAAATTGATCGCGGGTCAGCGTGATACTGCAATCGCCACGAGGCGACGGCAATGTGACGACCACGGACCCTTCTTCCGATGCGTGACGTGCCGCATTCCATAAAAGACCAGCCAAGCGCGTCTCCGAGTCGCGATCATGTAGCGGGTCGAAGCGATGCGCGAGCACCATCGACTCGGTGATGAGCTCTATCCATGCTCGCCTGAGAGCGCGGCGACCCATACGGATGCGCCTCAATAGCGTTTGACGACGCGCAACTCCATCGACCACCACGATACGAGCGGTTGCAGCAACCTCTTCTTCCAACTCGATAAACAGCGCTGTGCCCGACAGAGCAAGCGCAGCGGTGCCAAACGCAGCAACATCATGGAAGGCCTGCACGTCGAAGCCGAGCTGCCGCAGTCGAGAAAGCGAGTCGGCGACTGCGGTCACATCGAAGCTAATGGGCACTACTACATGACATGCCGCGCCCATACCGGCGAATGACTCTAAGGAAGCCTCGCTCGCTTCGCCGTCGATGGCGATCGCAGCACGATCAGTACCGAGGTAGGCCCCAATCATCGTCACATGCGAACCTGCAGATTTCTGATGATCTTTTCATCTAACCAAGTTTCGGTATCGAGTACTCGCCTCTCCTGTACTCGCTGTAGTTGTTGCATCAGAAACATTAATAGGATCGACAACATCAGCGCGATGAGCGTCGAGTTGAATGCAACACCTAGACCCTCGGTGACACCAGAGATATCTCCGGTTACCGCCTTGTGTGCCTGCGAGAGCGCATCACCGATACCGCGCACCGTGCCGATAAAACCGATGGCGGGAATAGCCCAGGCGATGTAACGCAGCAATGCTAGGTCCGAATCGAGTCGTTCGGCCTCGGATTGGCAGATACCATGAGCTACTGTCGAGGCATCTTGCACATTTCGAGTTGCGCCGAACCTCGCTAAGGCAGCCATCAAGGCGCGCGGAACCAAGGTCTCTCGATCTGCGGCAGGCAGGCCCTCGAGCTGTCGCGTGTACTCTCTTGTATCCTCCGGCAAGATCCGAGTGCCGTCTGGAAGTCGAAGCACTTCGGCGCGTAGAACCCGCAACTCGCGCTGCTGCACAACGGCCTTGTAGCCGATGATTGCCAGCGCCCAGAGCATCAAGATGATCTCGGCTTGCTGCTCGTAATCTTTGATGATGACGTAAAACGAACGTTCGGTCACATAGTTCGGATCGACAGCTATTTTCTCCCGATCGGCGCGCAAGGTGGCTTCTGCTACAGGGCGTATATGCAACACATATGCCGCATGAACAAAAATCGTGACGATCAAAAGCGCCACGACTGTAAAAAGAAATTCATTTGGTAGCTTTTTTTTCATATGTCGACCGGCAGGCTGATGTTGTTGTCTGCGGAGTCGCGAAACTCCGGTGACTCCTCGTCTGAAAGCTTAGGTGGCGGCGTGCGACGCTCAGCGGATTCGGCTTCATTGGACTCGACGGTCTGAGCGAGCGCCCTCAACATCATGACGGATGCCAACCAGCAGATCAGCGCGCTGATAGCGATTAGCCAAATCAAACGCCAGGTTCGAGTTTGACTACTCTGCATACCTTGCCACCCTAAAACCAATCGTCTGTGATGAGGCATCTGCTCCATCGCGCCATGCGAGACGAAGATCGCTGTAATTCACGCTGCGCCACGAACTTCCCTTGACAACTCGTCGGGATGAGTCGGCAGGGCCAAAGGGATCCTGACCGCCACCATTTGCATCGAATGAGCTATACGCATCGTGCACCCATTCAGACACGTTACCGGTCATGTCGAACAGACCGAGCGCATTTGCTGCGTACTTTGCAGGCGGCGCGACCACCGGGTATTCATCCTGCCAGTTGTCGAGGGTACGTGCCATTTCGGCTGCAGCCTCGAGCCCTGCGAGATTCGCAACACCCACCGGTGGAGGCAGATCGTTACCCCATTCGTAGCGCCGTAACGGCACATTCTCACCGGCATAGCGCGCAGCGAACTCCCACTCGGCTTCCGTCGGCAGGCGATAACCCGTGCCGACCGGGCGACGCAGAGTCCACTTGCCATCCTTCTTTTCGTAAGCCGGTGGCAAGCCCTCTTGTTCCGACAGCCAGTTGCAGTACTCAACGGCATCAGCCCAAGTTACCGAGGTGACCGGTAGGAGATCGAGATCGAGCGTACGCTTGCCGATGAAACCCGAGGCATGCGTCGGTCTGAACCGACGAAACTCCCCATTCGTCACTTCTCGCGTCCCGAGATAGAAGGACCGCGTGAGTTCGACTCGCCGCGTGAACTCGTTCGCTCGTCGCCCCTGCTCTCGGCGCTCACTGCCCAAAGTGGCTTTGCCCGTTGGCATCAGGCGCAGCAAAGTTCCCGTCGATGATCGAAGCGCCGCGACCGGCGGCTGCCAATCGGGCGAACGTCCGACGGGAGTCAGTCGATACTCGATACGACGAGCTTCGCCATTGGACAAGTCGATGCGTAGTGATTGCGACTGCATACCGTTGGCGCGCAACTCTAACCGATGCTCGCGAGCGGGCAACTTGAGTGTCACAGGCGTACGTCCGAGACTCGTCGAGCCTTGGAGAACTTCTGCATCACTCGGCTCACCCTGCAAAGACAGTTCCGCCAAGATGGCTTTCAACGAGGGGCTCCAGTCGATCTTACCCGATGGCTCGGCGAGGACACGTCGTGAGACCGGCTCGTATCCCTGCAACACCACCAGCAACTCGTGCTCAACGCCCGGCGCTAAGTCCACCTGCAACGGCGTCTTACCGCGATAAATGCTGCCGACGGTCACGTCCGCTCCTGACGGTGTCGAGCGAATTCGTGCGGTGGCATCGGGCGCACCCAACTCGATCGGTCCGATGCGCAGCGTCTCTCCCGCCTTGACGAGAACGACGCTACGCCAAGGTTTAGCGGCAGCAGCAGCAATCTCTAAGCGATGCACACCCGCGGGCAGGTCGGCGACGCGCGGTAGTGGTACCGGAGGCTGGTCGTTGATTCGCAAGGTCGCGGCAGCGCGATCTGTTGCAACGTCAATTTTCCCCCACGAGGACTGCAACGTCGCGGTTAGCAATTGTTTCTTACCGAGCCCCGCGATCTCAACCGATTGAACAAAATCGAGGTATCTATCTGCCTTCAGCAATATGGTTTTGGTTCCCGAAGCGATCTGTAATTCACCCGGTACGCGCCCCGCCTCTACGCCATCGACGTACGCGACGGCGTCGACTCCGCCAGTATCGACCTCCAGCACACCTGGCAGCGGCTCCAAGCGAAACTGCAGCTTCAGCATCGAGTCGCTCTGTATCTCGATCTGACGCTCGATGCTGCGATATCCCTCAGCAGCGATCTGAACTCGTCGCTTGCCCGGCAGCGCAAACACACTGTTAGCCGATGACCAGTCTGGGCCGTCTACATTCACCGAAGCACTGACGGGCTCGACTTCGATTTCGAGTCGCTCGAATTGAAACAACAACGCGAGCAAACCGAGCATGAATACACCGGTAGCGAGCAAGAACCACCATGATCGACTGCCAAGTGAATCGCTTGCCACTCGGTGTTCTGACCTCCCGGCCGACGAGGCCACGGTGACTTTGATCGGCACATCCTGCTGGTCATGATCGTCAAATACGCTCGATGTAGATCGCAACGGTGCGATCGTGCGGTTTCCTTCAAGATGACGTATCGATAGAGCTATCGATCCGGTCTCTTGGGCAAAAACGGCTCGCGTATCGCCGATCGCCAAAACTGAATCCGTTTGTACGGTACGAATGGCGCCCTGCTCGAGTTTTTGCCCATCGATCAACGCCGTCGTCGGCGTAAGTGCCTCAAGATAAATGGCCTCGCCTTCGGCAAAGAGACGAACGCTCTCATCATCGACAAAGCCAGGCACCCGGATATCACAATGACTCATCGAGCCGATCAGCAGCGGCAGCTGCATTGATCGATCGCCCGCAGGCTCGCGTACCAACACACTGGTGATCACGAAATCACCTCGGTGCAGCGCACATCGATCACTACTTGCGGCCCGCTCGGCGTGACGTTGATCTCACGACGTACATCGCGGAAACCTTCGCGAGTGCCCACGACGACATATCGGCCGGGCTTTAGCTGCAATTCTTTACGAGTGAATGTGCCAAAGATACCGATTCTCTGAACCACGATCCGAGTCTGCCCATCTGACTGAAATACAGTTCTGATCGGCTTCTCATAAATCTGCAATGCGGTATTCAATTGCTCAACTTGACTGCGTAAGACCGGAGTGTCGCCCTTCACTCTGGCTGCTTCCGCTAACAAACGCTCCGCTTCACGGCGCACTTCCGGAGCGGACAATCGCGATGGCGTGCTAATCAGACCGTCGAGCCGTCGTGAGAGTTCGGCTCGCGGCACCACTCGATTGCGACCTGCGCGCGCAAACTCCAGGCTACGATCCTTTGCCAGCAAGCCTTCATACGCCTTGAGCGCATCGCCCCAGTTCTCCGCCTGCTCGAGATCGCGGATACGATTGCGCTCCCCCTCAAGATCCGTTCGCTCACCGACAGCAGCGAGTTCAGCCTGCAACGCACCGATCTCGGCACCATCACCCCGCAACGCACGCGCGCGTGATAGAGCATCACGTGCTACCTCAGGTCGACCAGAGCGCAGTGCAGCTAGAGACTCACCGATTGCAGCAGCATATCGATCAGAACTCAGCGCACGACGAGCTCGCGCTGCACCATCGCGCGCTTTTATATTTTCGGGATCGGCACGAAGTACTTGTTCGTATAAGGTCAGCGCTCGCAAATTGTCGTACGCTAATTGCGCAGTCTCGGCTTCTACCAACGCTGGCAAAAGCGGACCCAAGGCTACGATGCGAGCAAGCGTGCGTATCGCGGCCGTATTTTCCGGGTCGATCAACAATGCGCGCTCCGAAGACTGCCGTGCAATCTCCAGACGACCATCATCGATCGCCGTATTGGCTGTATCGAGCAGCTTGGCTAGCATAGCGGGACGTTCGTTAGCCACGCGAGTCAGACGCTGCATTGCGAGGCCGAGGCGATCGAGAGCTAATGACAAATCCCGTGTCGAAGAAGCGGCAAGAGCCAACTCGCCCATGGATTTGGCGGCACCGAACGACTCACCACCCCACACACCAGCCGCTTGCGATTCGAGCTCTTCAAGGGCGCGCGAAAACTCCGTGTAACGCTCATTGAACAGGACTTGTTGCTGTTTCTCTTCGTCGCTGATGATCGGCGAAAGCCCGGAATTCACCGTTGCACTACTGCGACTCACTGCTATCTCGGCCGTACCGGGTGCCAGACGCGGCAAAAACCAGAAGGTGGCCGCAAGCAGTGCCACGCTTGCGATCCCAGCTACCCAAGGCAACCAGCCACGACGCGAGCTACTTGCCTCGAGGATCTGCTCGAGCGGCACCGCCTCGACACGAATCGCCCGAATACCCTCCGGCGATCGGATCAACATCGCCAAATCTTCGCGTAACTCGCGCGCAGTAGCGGGCCGCAGCAAAGGATCGGTCGAAAGGCAGCGCTGCAGCAACGCGTGCAGAACCGGCGGTAATGGGTGAACTGGCTTTAACGCAGGAACCTGCTGCTCTATCGCGCCAGGCTTGCTGGGAAAATAGGGCGGGTACGCAGAGAGAAGCTCATAGCCGAGTGCGCCGAGCCCATAGATATCGTCAAGAGTCGACGGCTCCGAATTTCGACGTTGCTGAGGGCTCGCGCTAAACGGTGAGCCCATCGCTCCAGGTGGCGCCATTCCGTCGATCGCGGCGATTTCGAAATCAGCTAAACGAATGTGGCCTGCGAAATCGAGTAGCACGTTAGAAGGCTTCAAGTCGCGATGAATGATGCCGCGTGAGTGCAAGTGATCGAGTACGTCGCAAAGCTCGATCAACAACGGCACGATCTGTGTATAGGCTTTACCTCGCAGCGGTCGAAGGTCGCCCGCAGCTAGCAGCATCGGCAAGACCATCACCGTCTCATCACGTGCGGGCTCGTCGAAACGAAGGACACCTGGGTGATCGAGTCGTTGGGAGATCGAATACTCGCGCTGCAAACTCTCCCAACGCACCGTATCTTCGCCAGTAGCGACTTTCAGAGCCACCTGGGTGTCGCGACTCTCATCAAGCGCGCGCCAGATCTCGAAGCGACCACCCTGAGCAAGTGGCTCGAGCAGTACGAATCGATCGATGAGCCTCTGGCCCTTGACGAGTACGATCACGTCCAAGCCCCGCTCAAGGATTGGGTTCGGGCAAATTTTCTTCCCGGTAGATCGAAGCGAGCAGGCGGCGCCACTCGCGATACTGCTCCTCGGCGGTACCGGTCAACTTCAAGGTACGCCCCTCGACTTCCACGGTTTGTGCGGCCGCTTCGCTACTGAAGCTGGTAGCTAATTCCTTGACTTCCTGAGCGGCGACTTTGGCATCGGAGAACTTTTGGATACCCGACATGACGGCCGCTACGCCACCCACAGCACCGGCTGTCCTAACCGCACTGTCGATACGACGGCAGTTGTAATCCGTCGAAGCGCAATTACTGCCAGCGAAAATACTACCGAGAACAGCGGCCGCACCGAGGGCCGTGCGAGTCATGGCTTGGGTACGAGCTTTGTCTTCGCGCTCTATCGCTTCACGACTTGTACGGCGGAAACTCCCGTAAGGATCAAAGAGCTGGTCCGCAAATTCCTGCGTGTAACCGTCGAGCGTATCGATGACTGCAGAGTCACGCTCGCGGATCTTCGTGATACGTACGACCGCCGGATCATCCGTTGCCGGCAGCCGCGTCAGGCGATAGCGCCCATCAGCAGACCTCTGCAGATAACCATCAAATGAACGCGGGTCGAGATCTTGGGCGAAGCGCAGTTGAGCGATGTGACGCAACTCGCGCTTCTCAACCGCCGTCAATGCATCGCGAGCTGTCACGAGGTCATTGGCAATCTGAGAGTAGACGTTCTGGAATGGATCGCGAGCGCGCAAGGAGGCGTCGGTCTTGTACGCCCCGAGATCGGCATCGCTCGAGTAAAAGCGCTCTTTGATCCAAACTCGGCCAGACGCATCGACGGCCGTAATCGCAAGCTCTAGACGAGAGCCGGTCGACTCGACGATTTTGCCGGTCACGATGACGTCCACGAACTGAACTGCTTCCGGTACGACGCGCACCGCACCCCATTGACCGGAGGCTTCGAGCGTCGTCCTTAGCCGCATCGGCAACAGTCTCGACTCGGCGGAACGAACATCAGGATAAATTCGCCTCTTGTCGAGCGCCTCTTCGTCGTTGGCTAGGTTTACAGGCACACCAGGATCGAAATGTCGCAGTGCGACGTCTAGCAATTCCGCTTCCGGAATCTGCGTCTTAGCTTGCACCGCCTCCAACTTAGCGAGAGGTCGCGTTTCTTTGACCACGCAACCACTCAGCACGGCCGAAAAACCCAGCACGATGGCGATGACCATCCTGTTCATGCGTTGCTGCTCCTTAGCTACGCTCATTACCGGCATTACCCGCCCTTGGCGTTACGTTTGTAGTCTTGGTATTCCTTCCAGAGCTTTTCCTTGAGCTCGGGATCGGTTTCCTGTTCTGCCGCTCTTCGTAGCCTTCTAGCAACGATGTCATCATCGTCGCCCGACTCGACTCCGCGATTTGGAGCACCACTGCCAGCACCCACCGTGCCACGATCCTGTCGATCGCCGGCTTGGTTTTCGGCATTACTGGCAGCCACGCCGCGCTCGGAACGAAGATCTCCTTCGCGCGAACCAGGCTCGGCTGCGGTGCGCCCAGCGCCTTCGCTCGAACCACTGCCCGCTGATGCGGTACGCTCATCACGCTCCGCTGCGGTTCGCTGCTGCTCTTTCTCGAGAGTCTTATCGAACTCGCCGAGCGATTCATCCAAAGATTTGTCGAGAACGTCGCGTCGCTCATCAGCCGTCGTCGCTTCTCCAGCTCCAGAATCGGGTGCCGGTGCGCTCGGCGCAGGCATGCTGGACGGCGCAGGCATGCTGGACGGCGCAGGCACGCTGGGCGGCGAAGGAATGCCGCCTGTTGGCGGAGGCATCGGCGACGGCAAACTCGGCGGTTGGTCGACAGGCGGTGTCGCGCATGCCGAGAGTGTCATCGCGACGATGGCGAGCAAACCGTGTTTCGTACGCATCATGGATTGCCGTCACCTTGAAAAAAGCTCTGTAGTTGTTCGGCCAACCGATCGCAAGCCGTACCCTGCACCCGCGCGATAAATGGCAGCGGCACGACGGCACCCACGATTGCCGATGTTCCAGTCACATTCGTCTCGACACTGCCTGCCGACCTCGCCTGTTTCAAATCCCACACGGTAGCCTCGTAGTCCGATTCCTTTTCCCACCAACCGAAGCCGATGCAACCGGCTGCGCCGGGCGCAGCCCCGCAAGCCAGACTACCGCCACCATCGGTTCGACGAGTGCCACCGTCCAACCAAACCAGATAACGCACGCCAGACGCAGACACTCTCTCACCGACACCGGGACGCGCCAAAAGTTGCGTGACTGCCTCGGGTCGGGTCGGCGCGGTGCCGGGCTCAAACCACGGGAACAGTTCGTCGACGAAGCCATTGTTGTCGCGCACAGTGATCGGCCGTTCGCCCTTGGCGAGCCCCCGACCCACGCAGTCGATGAATTCATCCTCCGCGGCGACCCCCTCGATCTGAGGCTTGGCCAGAATGACCACGGCTTCGCCATCGACGATTTGGGTCGGTAACTCGCGACTCTCCTGAATGGTGGCGCTCATGCAACCAGCCAGGGTCAACGGCAGTATCCAGACGAGTGATAAGGAAGCTGAAGCTCGGTGACGCATCATTTCCTCCGGTAGAGGACAGAGTATGCCATGCCGATATGACGGATCAGCCAGCGGATCTCAACTCCCGGGCTGCGGGAAACGGTCCAGTCGACGCAGCTCTGGGAACAACCGCCAGTACACCCCCACGATGACCAGACAAGCGGCCCCACCCACCGTCACGGCCGTCACCGGACCCCACCAGCTGGCCGTCAGGCCGGATTCGAACTCGCCGAGCTCGTTCGAGGCTCCGATGAACATCGAACTGACGGCGCTGACGCGGCCTCGGATCGCATCCGGGGTCTCGAGTTGCACCAATAAATGGCGAACGAACACGCTGACCATATCGCCCGCACCGAGACAAAACAGAGCGATACACGACAACCAAAACGAGGTCGATAAGCCGAAGACAACGGTAGACACGCCGAACACCGCGACTCCGCCGAACATCCAGCGTCCGGCATGCCTCGAAATCGGTTGGCGGGCAAGCCATATGGCCGTCAGTGCCGCACCGACACCCGGTGCGGTACGCAATAGGCCGAGGCCCTCTGGCCCAACGTGCAAGATATCCGCGGCAAACATCGGTAATAGCGCCGTCGCGCCCCCAAACAGCACGGCAAACAAGTCGAGCGATATCGCGCCGAGGACCGATCTGCGACGCAGCACAAAGCGAAAGCCCTCAGCTAATTCATGCCAAGCGAATTTCGCCTCTGTTGGAGGCGCTCGCACCGGTCGAATACCGAACATCAACCACAGTACGACAACGAGGACGAATAAGGCGCTGACGTAAACCCACATCGCCCCGTGGTCGACAGTCACTGACTCGCCAAACGCATATAACAAACCACCCAACGCCGGTCCGACAATGACGGCCGACTCGAACAGGGTTGAGTTGCATGCAACAGCAGCCGGGAAAGCGCTCTGGGGCACTAGGTTGACGGTCATCGCCTGCGAGGTTGGCATCCACAATGCGCGACCGGCACCGAATAGGCCCATCGCAAAAAACACCCACAGAATTTCGCGGCTTCCGGACCAGGTGAAGCCGATTAAAACCAGCACACAGAGAATCTCGATCACATAAGCGATCACGATCAATAAGCGCCGGTCCATACGATCGGCCAACTGACCGGCCGGCAATACCAACAGGAAAAACGGCAGAAACTGTGCAAGGCCGACGAGTCCGAGGTCGAGCGGGTCGCGGGTGATCGAATACACCTGCCAACCAACGGCAACACCCAACATCTGCCAAGCGAGAGTCGCGAAAAATCTGCCGAAAGCAAACCGCCGAAAATCTGCGTGCTGGAGAGCCGCGCGCACACCACTCGCCTGATTCATGGGTCAATGGTAGTTTGTTCGCGGGTTAAATCGGCGGGATTTATACATGACCACCAGCATCACGCGGCATTTCGCTTCCATCACTAAAGGGCGATGGGGCCCGCGACAGGTGCACTACCGTCGTATCGGTTCAGGGCCAGTGGTGCTTTGCCTGCACCAATCTCCGCTGTCCTCACGCGACATGCTCGCCACGATGGAGCGGTGGAAAACGCACTTCACTTGCATCGCTCCCGACACTCCTGGATTCGGGCTTTCAGATCCGCTCGGCGTTAATCGTGCCGAAGCCAGTGACTTCGCCGAGGCGGTCGTCGAATTCATGGATGCCCTTGGCATCGAACGTGCGGCCGTTTATGGCTTTCATACCGGCGCGATGATCACGGGTGCGCTAGCTGCTGCGTATCCCGATCGCATCGTCTGCGCGGCAGCCAATGGCTACGTCATCATGACGGAGACAGACCGACAAGACTTCATCGAGCACTATCTCCCACCGTTACAACCCAAGTGGGATGGCTCTCATCTGACCTGGCTTTGGGCTCGCATGCGCGAGCAACTGATTTTTTTCCCCTGGTATCGAAAATCGTCCACCGCTCGTCTGTCGTTCGACGTTCCACCGGCAGAGGCGCTGCATAACTCATTGCTCGATTTCATGCGGGCTGGTGACCACTATCGCGTGGGCTATCGTGCTGCATTCACGATGCGATCGGATCTAGCATTGCGTCAAACGAAAACGCCGATGCTCGTCACCGCTGCAGACACCGACGTTCTCTCGGCCGATCTCGATAATGTGCGGCATCCGGCCGCTTGCGTCACCGTCGCAAGAGGTGGCCCGGCAGATCAAACCCTCGATCTTTGCCGCGACTACATCAAGCGCCACAAGCCGCCAAAAATGCCTAAATCAACGGTGAATTCCGGTCTGCGCGGACGCCTTTGGCAGGACTACGTCGATGTTGACGGTGGACAGCTCCGAATTCGCCGCAATGCAGACGCTGGCGGTCGACCCGTTCTCATTTTGCATGAAGCTGGCGGTTCAACCGAGAGCATCGAGAGCTTGGCTTCGGGATTCATTGGTCGTCGTCCGGTGCTCGCGATCAACCTGCCAGGTCATGGCGAATCGGACAACACCCTACCGCGCGGCAAAGTGACGGTCGGTGGTTTTGCCAAGGCTATCGAAGCTGCGCTGCAGAGTCTCGATATAGATGAAGTTGATGTGATCGGTGTGGGAAGCAGCGCATTCATCGCGTTCGAGCTCGCCTCGCTCGCGAAAAATCGCGTGCGACACGCCGTGATGCTAGGCGCCATGCTGGTCGACGAAACACTGCGCGATGAACTGATCGAAAACTATACGCCGGACATCAAGCCGCTCTGGTACGGCGGACATCTGGTCGAAGCATGGTATGTCGTACGCGATCAGCGCTTGTTCTGGCCCTGGTTCCGCCAACGACGTAACAACATCATTCATAACGAAACGGAACTCGACCCAGCCCACCTCCAAGGTCGCCTGCTCGATCTATTCCGCTCTCATGGAATGTGGCGTCACGCCCACCAGGCTGCTTTCACGTACCCCTGGAAAAAGAAACTCGCCAAAGCCCGGCAATCAGTTTTATTGGCTGCGCCAATGGGTGATCCATTGAAATCGGCTGCAGTACAAGCGGCCTCCGAGATGCCCCATCTTCTGTTTGTGGAATTACCCCGCGAGCCGCAAGACTGGGCGCACGCTCTGCTGCAAAAGTTGACATGAAGCGTCTCTGCGTTTTTTGTGGCGCCAATTCCGGCGCGAATGATGCGTATCGCTCTGCGGCACATGAGCTCGGCCGACTTCTCGCCCGCTCGGGCATTGGGCTCGTCTATGGCGGCGCAGGTATCGGCCTGATGGGCGCAGTAGCCGATGCCGCGTTGGCCGAAGGCGGCGAAGTCATCGGCATCATTCCCCGCAATCTCGTCAAGCTTGAAGTTGCGCACCGCGGCGCCGTGGACTTGCGCGTCGTCGAGTCGATGCACGAGCGCAAAGCCATGATGGCTGAGCTCTCAGATGGGTTCATCGCGTTACCCGGCGGCGTCGGTACACTCGAGGAATTATTTGAAGTGTGGACGTGGGCCCACTTAGGCTTGCATCGCAAGCCCTGCGCCCTGCTTGATGTCAACGGCTTCTATTCAGGTCTCGGCGCCTTCCTAAACCATGTGCAGCAGGAAGGATTTCTGCGTCCGGGCGTGCGCGACATGCTACTCATTGATGATGATACCGCCCGACTACTGCAGACGATGCAGCAATATCGCGGGCCGGATACGCCAGCTTGGATGAACCGTTCGCAAACCTGATCAGGTCGGATCGGCCTGCGAACGCTTCTCTGCGATCCACTCGCGCCAGATCGCCATCAGCACGGCAAGTATCACGGGTCCGATGAAAAGACCCACCATACCAAACGCTGCAAGACCGCCCAGCACGCCGAACAACACCAACAGAAACGGGATGCGGGTCGCGCCACTAATCACGAGTGGTCGCACGATGTTGTCGATCCAACTAACGGCTGTGGCACCCCAGATCGCCAAACCAATCGCCTCAACCGTGTTACCGGTCAGGAAAAGATAAATGCTCGCGCCCATCCACATAAACGGCACGACGAACGGAATGAGCCCGGCTAAGAAAGTCATGATGCCGAAGATAATTGGCGCGGGCACACCGGCAACTGCATAGCCGATACCAGCCAGCGTACCTTGCGCCAAGGCGGCCAATACCAAACCATAAACGACAGCCTTGACCGTGCTGCCGATCGCATCCAGATAATGAGAAACGCGCACTTTGCCGAAGAACTGCTGCAGCATGCGCTCGACTTGTGCAGCCACATGCTCACCGTCTCGATACATGAAAAACAACGAGAACATGGCAAGGCCCAGTTTGATGACGTTCCGCCCGACACCACCGACGACCGCGCTCACTTCACCCGATGATTGCGAAAAGAAATCGCGAATCGCAGTATCGATACTCGATGGATCTCGCTGAAATTGTTCGACGATTTCGACAAGTCGCGGCCCGAGCAAAGGTATCTGCTTGATGGAGTCTGGCAATTCGACCTTGGCGAGCAAAGGTGCCAACTCGCGATAAATCGGCAGGGCCTCGGCCTGGACGAGAATGATCAGCCAGACGATCGGCAGAATGATGGCGGCACTTAACGTGAGCGTCATGATAAGCGCTGCGAGTTCCCGATGACCGCGACACAACAAGACGACTCGCTCGTGCATCGGCCATGTGACATACGCCAAGATGACCGCCCAAACCACGGGCACTAAAAATGGCTGTAATACCTGGAAAGCCAATAGCACCAGCACGATCAACGAAAACGCGACGATCAACGCGCGCAGCCACTTCGCCTCGGCAAGATCTTCGAGCATCATGAGAGCATCCTGGCGTTATCCAGCGCGATTGCAGTCATAGCCAGCAATACGCACACCGTCAAGGAAAGGTTTCGCCGCAGCGCGAGATAATCAGCGGGCAGATCCTGTTGATGTTGGCGATGTTCATACAACCAGAACAAACCGAAGCCAACGACGAGCAACGCCAAGCCACGACCCTCGCCGATCAACACCGCAGCGGCGGCAAGCACCGAAGGCAAAGTGCTGCCTAGGACGATACTGGCAGTCCACGGCCATCTTCCAGCCAAAGCCAGCCCCCAGTGCACTGCCGATACGTAGCCGAGAATCGCCGCGCCCCACCCCAGCGCAAGACGCTCGCTCACTTGCCACCAGAGAGGACCATGGCCGAACACCGCACACAGCAAGGCCGCGACGAAAGGCAGCAGACCAAGATAGCCCGCCCATATAGCGGCAGGATGCAGCCCCATGGGCCGCAACACAGGGTCAGTGCGATCGGGTTCAACCATAAGTGAAGTACGATTTATTTGATCAAGCGCTTCAGATCTTCTTCGAGGGCATCGGCTAGCAAGCCCTTATAGTAGTCACTACCAAACTGCTTGCGTGCTGCTGCGACGAACTCCAGCATCTCGGCTGGGTCACGACGAACGTTTGGACAGGCGTCGAATCGACCCTCCAGCGCATATCTTGGAAAACCGAGTTGTCCGGCAATCCGGTTGTGCAAGGCCGAACGATGCAGCAGCTCACCGGCACGACAAACATCCTTGGGCTGGAAGTTGTAACCGTAAAGTGTGATGTAACCGATCACGAACAGAGCCTGCGGGTAGTCGCCATCGACTGCGGCTTTTCGATATGGCAAGGCCTCCGCGCCACGACCGACGTAGCCCAGCACACGACCATACATATAGTTCAGCCGCGGATTTTTCGGATCACGTGTTACGGCCTCAAGACAGGCCGGAACGGCTTTTGCCAAATCGACCTTACCTTCCGAAATTCCGGGCGCGAGCTTAAACGGGTCGTCGGGGTGAGATGCCAAACGATCGCATTCGGTTACGTCCTGCGAATAGCGCGATGGATCAAACGTGACCAGGTTGGCAGCCGCGGCTGAAGTCGCTGCACCGACCGCCAAAAACGCCGCCAAAACAACAATTTGTTTCATCGCTATTCACTCCTCAATGACCACCAGCGAAAAATCACCTCGGCCACTCTGACCGGGTCTTCATGATGCATCATGTGCCCGAGCCCCGGCATGTCCTCGACCGCCAGACGCTTGAAACATCGATGCATGCGCTCGACGTCGCCCTCGTGATCAAGACGACGGCGATACTCCGATTCTGTTGCGAGCAATAACAGCGTATCCGCGTCGACTCGATGCCAACAAGCCTCCGCTTCTTCGCGCCGATGCAGCACGGGGTTGACGTAGCGATGGAAAGGGTCGAAATGCATGCGCGGCAACCCATCTTCCTTACGCTGCATCCAAGCTTGCGCAATGAAAGCAGCATGCGCCTCGGACAGTCTCGCATTTCGCTGACGAAGGTGCGTCGCGAGCAAATCGACCGAATCGTATCGAGACGGCTGCGGGCCCGCACGTAACTGCTCCAGCCACTTAGCGTAGCGCTCGGGCGCATGCTCGGGGGGCGTCCGTGGCAAACCGAAACCTTCGATTGAAATCAGACGAGCTACACGTTCAGGTCGAATCCCCGCATAGAGGTTCGCGACGTTGCCTCCCATGCTATGACCGATCAAATTGACCGCCGAATTAGGAGCCATCAGCTCTAGCAGCGTATCGAGATCAGCCAGATAGTCGGGAAACCAATATGGCGAGTTCTGCCATTCGCTACCGCCGAAACCACGCCAGTCGAGCCCGATGAAATGCCACGTTCGCGGCAGCGCATCGATCAACATCTGAAAGGTATCTACGCAATCCTGAAATCCGTGCAGCAAAAAAAAGGTCGGCTGGCCCTCAGGCCCCCAATGCAAAGTTCTGTGACGACAGCCGCGCAACGACACGAATCGCTCCGTCGGTGATACCTCGGGCACATAGGGCGTCATGATTCTGAGCCACCGAGAAACAAGCGATATGCTGGATTGCTCGTTTCATCTATCCAGGGATATTGCAACGCCGTGAGATGATCGAAGAACTCCGTGCGACTGCTCATCGCAACTTGGATCCCTGCCAGCACCCGACCTGCATCGGAGCCATGATTGCGGTAATGAAAGAGCGAGATGTTCCACCTCGATCCTACCGCCTCCAGAAATCGTGACAGAGCCCCCGGTCGCTCAGGAAACTCGAATCGCAGTAGCAACTCGTCAGCGAGACCCGTCGGTCGTCCACCGACCATATAGCGAATGTGCAGCTTGGCAAGCTCGTTACTAGTCATGTCCGTGACACGATAACCGGCGGTCTGCAGATGATCGATCATCTGTGAGCGCTCACCATCACCCGTAGCCGTAGCAAACCCGAGAAATATACGAGCACGGTCCTGCTGATCGAATCGGTAATTGAACTCGGTCACGCTGCGAGACCCAAGCGTTCGGCACAACGCCAAAAAGCTACCGGGCTGCTCGGGAATTTCGACTGCCAGCAAAGCCTCGCGATGAGCGCCCACTTCGGCACGCTCGGCAACATGCCGCAAGCGATCAAAATTCATGTTGGCGCCACAATTGATCGCGATCAGTCGCTTACCCGTACACTTCTCACGAGCAATATATTTTTTGATAGCCGCGACAGCTAATGCACCAGCTGGCTCTACGATCGAGCGTGTATCTTCGAAAATATCCTGTATGCCTGCACAGATCTCGTCAGTAGTGACAAGAATCATCTCGTCGACCAGATCACGCGCGAGCCTGAACGTTTCTTCACCCACTCGGCGCACTGCAACGCCGTCGGCAAAAATACCGACCCGTGCCAACTTGACGCGCGACCCGGCGACCAGCGAATCGTGCATGGCTGTCGAATCAGCTGCATTCACCCCGATGATGCGAATACGCGGATAAAGATGTTTGAGGTAAACCGCTATGCCAGCGAGCAAGCCACCACCACCGACTGGAATGAAGACCGCATCGATCTCGCCGCCCGTTTGGCGCGCAATCTCCATACCAATCGTGCCCTGCCCTGCGATCACATCCGGATCATCGAAAGGATGTACAAAAACGAGGTTTCGATCGCGGGCTAGACCGAGCGCATGCTCGTAAGCGGAGTCGTAATCGTCGCCATGTAGTACGACCTCGCCCCCCAGATCACGAACGGCCGAGACCTTGATCTGAGGCGTGGTGACCGGCATCACGATGACCGACGGAATGCCGCGACGACTGGCCGCCAGCGCGACACCTTGAGCGTGGTTACCGGCCGACGCGCAAATGACTCCACGAGATGCGACCTGCGAGGAAAGGGTCGCGATCTTGTTGTACGCGCCACGCAACTTGAAAGAGAAAACGGGTTGCAGATCTTCCCGCTTCAGCTCGATTCGATTATCGAGTCGGCGCGATAAGCGTGATGCGGTTTCGAGCGGCGACTCGATAGCGACGTCGTAGACCTTCGCTCGCAGGATGCGCTCGATGTAATCACGATGAGCAGACATGCCGGACGACAGCGCTCAGTTAACCGTTGCCCGGGGTGGCCTTGACCGTATCCCGCAGCAGTAGTCCGTATAGCCGTTGCACGAATGCGTCACGCTCACCGCGCACGCGTTCTTGTTCCTCGGGAGTCGATTCATGCCGTTCGATGGCTTCACGAGTGACGACGCCCTGCTCAGCGAGCAGTTGCTCGATGACGCGCATGCGTTCACGCTGTACCCACAACTCCGCGCCGAGCTCCATCGTCACAGCGATCAGATTGTCGATCACGGAGTGGTCGAAAAAGGCTGGATTTGGCGCGCGGACGGGCTTGGAATCGCTCATGCTTCAAGCATACTAGATGCCGATTCTGTGATCACTTCGATGCGAAACGTCTGGATTCTGACCTTGGCCCAGGGTTTCGCTGCCTGCGGCACGATCATTCTCGTCACCTTCGGCGGTATCGTCGGCACGCGCTTGGCGCCGGAACCCTACCTAGCCACCCTGCCGCTGTCCTTATCCGTCCTCGGCATTGCATCGAGCTCTTTACCGGCCGCCCTGCTCATGCAACGTATCGGCCGAAAACCGGCCTTCATCGGCAGTGCCCTTGTGGCAGCGACGGCCGCGCTGGTCATTGCCTGGAGCATTGCCACTGCGAACTTCGTCACCTTGTGCGCTGCCGCATTTTTCATCGGCGGCAATATGGCGTTCGTACAACAGTATCGCTTCGCCGCGATGGAGTTCGTCCCAGCCGAACTCGCTGGGCGTGCCGTCTCAACCGTCATGATTGGCACGCTCGGCGCGGCAATTGCCGGACCCGCTCTTGGGCAGCTTGCCGCCGACCTTGGCGGTTGGCCTCAGTTCACTGGCTCGTTCGTGGTTCTTTCCGGTCTTTGCCTGTGTGCCACTGTTGTGCTGCTGAAGCTGCCATTCGGAACCGTTGCCGCCCGCACCGAATCAACCCGTGGCACTTCCATTGCGCGATTGCTGTTGAAACAAGACTACCGACTCGCCCTGCTCGCGGGTCTCGCTTCGTATGCGGTCATGAGCTTCATCATGACGGCGACGCCGCTCAGCATGCATGTGCATGACGGCTTCTCGACTGCGCAGACCACATTCGTGATCACGGCTCATCTGCTTGGGATGTATCTCCCCTCACTCGTGAGCCCTTGGTTGATCGGGATTCTGGGTGTTCGCCGAATGATGGTGATCGGCATATTCATCAATATCGTCTGCATCGGGATTGCGGCATACGTGGGACAAGATTTCATCCACTATTTCACTGCGCTGACGCTGCTAGGGGTAGGCTGGAATCTGATGTTCGTTTCGGCAACGGCCATGCTTGCAAACACCTATGAACCTGCCGATCGTTTTCGCGCCCAAGGCTTCAATGATCTTGCTGTGTTTGGCTCGCAGGCCGTAGCCTCGCTACTGGCGGGCACTGCGATCGAGACTCTCGGTTGGAAAACCCTGAACTTGGTCGCTCTGCCGCTGTTGATTTTCGTTCTTCTCGCCCTGCATCGACCGCAGAAACCATCACCGGAGACCACATGAAACTGTACGGATCGATCATTTCTCCCTACGTCGCCCGAGTCGTCTATGCGGCTCGGATGAAGGGATTGGATCTCGAAGCGGAGATGCCGGCGAATGGCATCAAGTCACCGGAATATCTGCAGATCAATCCACTCGGGAAAATGCCGGCTCTCGACATCGGCAACAAAGCGATCGCGGAATCGATGGTAATTCTGGATTACCTCGAGGACGCTTACCCGCAGAAGCCCTTACTACCGGCTGATCCCGCCGAGCGTGCACGCGCACGATTACTCGGCCGTATCGTCGATCTCTACGTCATGCCGCAAGGTAACGCTTTCTTTGGCAATCTCAACCCGGAGAAGCGAAATGCCGATTCGGTACAGGCGGCAACGACGGCCTATCGGAAAAGCCTAGCCCAACTCGAACACTTCATGGCTCCCTCGGCTTACGCCGATTGCGCTCTTCTTCCTTGCCTGCAGATGATGGTCATCGTGACGGATCTATGCGGCGTCGAAGAGAACTTCAATGACTACCCAAGAATCGCGCAGTGGTGGTCCTCGATGCAGATAAATCCACTTACACAGGGCTGGATCAAGGAATACGACGCGGGTTTCCGCGGATTCCTGCGGAGCCGTCACTAAATGTTCGGCTGGCGCGTAGCGGTCTTCGGCGGACCAGAGGTCATGGAGTGGGTCGAAATGCCGGAGCTCGTTCCGGGCCCCGGCCAATTGCGTGTGGCCGTGAAGGCCTCAGGAATCAACTTTGCCGAGACACGCATGCGCTCGGGAGCCTACATTGGCCAAGCATTGCCCTTCGTCATGGGAATGGAATCGGCGGGCATCGTCGAGGCTGTCGGGCCTGGAGTGACCTCCGTCGCCGTAGGCGATCGGGTCTTCGGTCGAGCCCGTGGCTCGCACGCGACTCACGTGCTTTTCGATGAGGTCCATACTCTGCGCCTCCCCGACTCGTTGAGTTTCGTCGAAGGTGCCGCGATTCCAGTTGGCTGGCTCACGGCATGGCATGCCCTTGTCACCGTCGCGCGTTCGCGTGCCGGCGAAAAAGTATTGATCGAAGCAATCGCGAGTAGCGTCGGCAGTGCCGCGCTGCAAATTGCCAAGTGGCAAGGCTGCTGGGTTGCCGGCACTGCAAGCCGTGACGATAAATGCGCACGTGGCATCGCCGCTGGCGCCGATGCCGCCTACAACTACAAAACGGGTAATCTTCCGGAACTCGTACGCCACGATACGAATGGGCATGGCATCGATATCGGCCTGATGACTATTGGCGAAGAAACGGCCGCAGCTTTGTTCGATTCGATGGCGGCCGAAGGACGCATCATCATGTACGGCAGCACCGGCGGACGACAGGTGTGCTTCAACTTGAATATCGGCATGCGCAATCTGCAACTGCTGGCGATGAGCATCTCATCGAGTGCGCGATTCATCCCCGAATCGATGCGCAGTTTCCGTGAGCTCGCTCTGTCGCTTTTTGCCAGCGGCAAATTTAAAGCGGTGGTCGACAAGACGCTGCCGATGAGCGCCTTGGTCGAAGCGCACGGTATGGTCGATGCGCGCACTCACTATGGCAAAGTCGTTTTGGTCAATCCTTAAAAGACGATAACGACCTTGCCATCCCGCTCAGAACCGGTCATCGCTGCGTGCTCGCACGCAGCGATGATTTCTTCCAGCCGATAGCGCCCAGCGATCCGGGCTGAGAGCGCACCGGTTGCGATTTTCCCGGCTAGATCAGCATAAAGAGCGCGCACCTCCGGCGCGCTCCTTTTCGACAGTTGCCTGACGAAACTCAAGGCATGGAATTGGATGCCCAAGCGAAAGAGGCGATAGAAGTCGAGTTCGCAATGCTGCGAGCTCATGGCACCGTAACAAACGAGTTGCGCTTCAGCCGACAAACACTCCGCGATCCGTCGCGTTGCAGATCCTGCGACGGCATCGATACCTAATCGAATCGCAGCGCCTGAGGTGGCGGCAGTCACTCGATCGGCAAGATCAGGCCCATCGATCAAGACGACATCACCGCCCATCTCGATCAATTCGGCCACCATCTCGGCGCGACGAACCACATTGACGGTTTTGATACCTCGCTGACGCGCCAACTGCAGTACGAAGCGACCGCAATTAGAGTTAGCAGCGTTTTGGATCAGCCAGTCGCCTGCGTTGAGCGCGACGAAATCGTCAAGAAGAACGGCAGCAGTCGGGCCATTGACGGTCAGCAGGCTGAGCTGCGCGGCATCGCCCTCGGGCGCAGGCATGCAACGACTCGCGGCGCATCGCACCTGCTCACTAAAAGTACCCGACGCCAGCCCAGGAAAGACGCGGTCACCAATCGAATAAGCAGAGACGGCTGCGCCCACGCGCAGGACGCGGCCGACCCCCTCGAACCCTGGGGTACGCGGCAACGGATTTCGGAACATATCCGCGCCCTCGATGGTGCGCAGATCAGCGATATGCATCGCCGCCGCTTCCATTCGGATGACGATTTCATCCGCAGCCGGATATTCCTCGTCGACCTCGACTACGCGCAATACATCGCGAGGGTCACCAAAGCGCTCGTGTAACGCCCTACGAAAGCGAGCAGACGTCAAAGAATACCGCGCTCGGTCATCCGAGCAATGGCGTCCGCTTGACGCTGCTGGAAGTAGGCGCGATCCGGGATCATCACTTTGTCACCCTGTAGCAAGCCATTCCGACGGCGCAGATCTGCCTTAGCGTAGGACTCGGCAAAAAGGTCGAGAGCCTGTCTCGAGAGCATATTGCTCATGGCAGGACGCCGGCGGTAAGCGCGCAGCCCCGCCATATCGAGGAACGTGTTAGCGACCGATGAGTTACCGAGACCCGCTACCACCATCTGATTGCCGTGATAGTCGATGACATCGGAGTAACCATTGCTGGAATCGACAGGCACGTCGATGCCATGTAAAGCCGCAGTATTTGCCGATACGACGTAGGCTAAATTCTCAAGTGCGCGAGCGCGTCTTGCGATTTGTTTGATCGTCAGATTCGGCGATGCCACTTCACTGGTGGAATGCAAAAATACTTCCGCACCGCGAATAGCATGGGCACGCGCAATCTCAGGATAGAGAATTTCTTCCGATGCAATAGCGGCAATCCGACCGATCGATGTGTCGGCGACCGGGAATACAGCCTCGAGTCCATAGATGTCGAGATAGCGATCCCATACGTCGTGCGGCGTCGGCGCAAATATCGAGATCAAGCGCCGATAGGTGAGTATGCGATTTCCCGACGGATCAAAAACCCAGCACGCCTGAAAGTAGAGACCCGGAAAGTGATCATCGGTCTCGTAGCCGTTACCGGCGAGGTACACAGCGTGTTTCTGAGCTAGCGCGCCGAGCGCTTCGTACTCGGGTCCTCGCGGATGCAACGCACCCTTGGCAGCCCACTCCGGAATGGTCTCACCCCAAGGCGGACCCGACAGGATGTATTCAGGCAGTACCACCAGCTTCAGGTCAGGGCCAATCCAGCGACGAGCGCCCGCTACGGCCTGATCGATTCTTGCGATCGATCGTTGCATGCGCGCAGCGGATTGCTCACGCGTCGTGTCAGGATGAACGCCGTCGCAATCGATCTGCAGCGCCAACGCGGCATAACGATCCAATTTGCTGATGCTCAAGATCAAAACTCCACTAGATTCAGCGCAGCCGCGTCTCGGCTAAATCACTCCAGGTTTGCAGATCGACAATCGCTCCACTGCTGACCAGAAACCGGTCGCACCAACGCACGCCAGCAAACGCCTTACCGTCTTTCCAAGCCCCCGACATCTCGCCGCGCACATAAACAGCGACGCCACCTGCAGCCTCACAGACCTCGAAATGATCCGTCTGCTTGTGAACCGAGGCGTATCGATCTGCACCGAAAGCGGCGAAGTCTTCGAGGCGGGAAAAGCGATACCCGCCCGAGATCACGATCGACATCGTGGAAGACATCAGCTTGGAAGCGCCCGGAAGATCCCGTGCCGACATGTTGTCGAACCAGCGGCGCACCAGGGCAATCGCATCAGCCCGTTCGGTTCGAGCCGTTCCGACGACGATACCTGCATCGGTTAATGAGGATCCCATGGCCGAAGTATGCCCGATGACGGTAGCCGATACACGGTCGCATGCCTTAGCCTTCGTATCATGAAAATTGGAATCATCGGCAGCGGTTCGGCCAGCACTGAACTGCCCCCACATTTCCACACTGAAGCCGCTCAATGGGCCGGCGCTGAGATCACACTCATACAGCCTAGGCTCTCGATGTTCGCCTTTACCCCATACGAACGACTCTTGGTCGACCTCGGTTACGTCGATGCCGCGCAAAGTGCCGCACAAGCAGCCTGCGATGCCATCCTGATCAACTCTTTCGCCGACTACGGCATCGATGCAGCGCGGTCTGCTGTGCCGGTACCCATCATGGGAGCAGGTGAAGCGGCGTTACGGGAGGCGAGCGTGACGGGAGCCGGCCAGTTCTGCATCTTGACCGTCTGGCCAAAGTCGATGGGCTTTCTGTATGACGAACGTCTGCGATCACTGGAGATGGTGTCGCGCTGTCTGGCCATACGGCATTTTTCGGCAGAGGACGAACTATCACGACTCGCCGGCGATACCAGCGTCATGGCACGGATGGCCAGACACGAACAAGACATCATCGAGGCGCTCGGCACTGCCTGTGAAGAGCTGATCGCACAGCATAGGCCCGATTCCATCGTGCTCGGCTGCACTTGTATGTCCCCGATCGCCGAAGCCCTAGCGAAACGCTGCCCCATACCCGTCATCGACGGAGCCATCAGCGGTCTGCGTCTGTTAGCGTCTGGCGATCAAGCAGGCTCATCCGTATCGACTAGGGCAATGACAAAACGAGTCAGCCTGATTCCCGATATGGTATCCGCCTGGGTTGGCGCAGCGCATGCGCCGGCTCCACTTGCCACGTCGGACTGCCCGGTATGCATCACCAATGTCGAATGAAATCTTTGACTGAATGAGGTTGCCATGAATCGAATCACCCGCGCGATTCTGTCGTGCATCGCTGTCGTCATGCTCATGCCGTTCGCTGTTGGAGCGGAAAAACTCTCCGCTGAACGCATGTGGTCGATGGTTCGTCTCGGTGACGCAGATATCTCGCCTAACGGAAAACTCGCTGTCGTTTCAGTCACCCGGTTCGATGTAGACGAAAATCGGGGCTATACAGATCTGTGGCTCTATCCAACCGACGGCACTGCGGGACGGCAGTTGACGACAGACGCTGCTGCCGACAGCTCCCCAGCGTTTAGTCCTGATGGGAAGTGGATTGCATTCGTATCCAAACGCGGTGATGACAAAGAATCGCAGATCTACCTGATTCCGACCGACGGTGGCGAAGCACGACGACTGACGGCCATACCGACCGGCGCTAACGCGCCAAAGTGGTTTCCTGACGGACGCAAGATCGCATTTGTATCGGCGATTTGGACAGACCTCGCCGAATGGAAAGCACAAGCCAAGCGCATGAAAGATCGCGCCGACAGTAAGATGAGCGCTAAAGAGTGGGATCGCGCACCCATTTCTTATTGGGATCGATTTCTCGACGATCGCCAGCCGCATTTATTCTCCATACCTGTCGATGGAGGCGAGCTAACCGCTATCACTCGACAGTCAGGCCGTCATTTATCCAAGGCGGATTACTCGACTTCCTCTTATGACATTTCGCCGGACGGTGCGGAGGTCGCCTTTGTCACCAACGTCGACCAAACCGGAATCGATCCGAATTACGATGTGATGATCATTGCGGCCTGCGGCTGCAAGCCTGCCATCAACATCACCGAAGGCAACCCCGCCGACGATGGTTCGCCGTCATATAGCCCGGATGGTCGCTGGCTCGCCTACGCGGCACAATCGATCAAAGGCTTCTACGCTGATCGCTCTAAACTCATGCTTCGATCGCGTAGTGACTCCTCGGTTCAAGATCTCTCGGGTACATGGGATCGCTCCGTAGGCACGCTAATCTGGCATCCGAATTCCAAATCGATTTTCAGCGCAATCGATGATGCGGCGACCAACCGAATTTATCGATTCGATTTGTCCAAGCCTAGTACTCCGACTGCCATTACGCGCAACCCGAGTTTCGGCAGCTTGGCACTCGCCACAGCGCAGACCAAGAAGCCCGCTGCAGTGGCCATCCGACAAAGCTTCTCCGAACCACCGACCTTGATCGCGCTTGATCTCGATGACGGAAACGTACGGACGCTCAGCCGTCTGAACGAGTCGGTTCTCGCGCAAACCTCTCTTGGCAAAGTAGAGAGCATCACCTACGCGGGCAGCAATCAGCAGCCGATCCAGATGTGGGTGGTTTACCCGCCAGATTTCGACCCGACCAAAAAATACCCTGTTTTCATGCTGCTACACGGCGGGCCTCACAATGCCATTCAGGATGCCGTGCAATGGCGCTGGAATGCGCATGTCTTTGCTAGCTGGGGCTATATCGTGACATGGCACAATTTCCATGGCTCGAGCGGTTTTGGTCAAAACTTTGCAGACGCAATCAATCCAGATCGCATCAGTAAACCCTATGAAGACACCATTAAGGCTGCTGATTGGCTGGCATCTCAGCCCTTCGTCGATGCCGATCGAATGGTCGCTGGCGGCGGCAGTTATGGCGGCTTCCTCGCAAGTACGCTCTTAGGCCGCACGCATCCATTCAAGGCGCTCATCGCGCATGCGGCCGTCTATAATTCGTTCACGCAAATCGGCGCAGACTATGGTGCAGAACGCGATCGCTTTTTTGAGTTCTGGGAAAAGCCGGAAGATTTTGCGCGTTATTCACCACACACGAGCGCAGGCAATTTCGTCACGCCAACGCTCGTCATCCATGGCCAACTCGACATGCGCGTACCAGTGAATCATGGAATTGAGCTCTTCAACACGCTGCAGAAGCGCGGCATCACTTCCAAATTCATCTATTACCCAGACGAAAATCATTGGGTACTGAAGCCACAGAACTCGCTACATTGGTACAAGAGCGTCAAAATCTGGATCGAGTCGTACGCACCACCGGGCGCTCGTTAAATGAAGCGTCGCGAGATTTTGTCATCGGGCATGGCATTAGCGGCACTGGCCAGCCTACCTAGTCACGCAGCCGTTGTAGCCAAGACGCACAAGCCTCTCGATATTCTCATCTTGGGCGGAACGCGTTTTCTGGGTCTGCATATGACCTCGTTTGCGTTGAGTCGTGGCCATCGCGTCACATTCTTCAACCGAGGCAAGACCAATACCTCCCGTTTTTCCGAAGTCGAACGTCTAACAGGCGATCGTAACGGTGATATCGCCGCACTGAAGGGGCGGCGCTGGGATGTTGTGATCGACAACTCCGGCTATGTACCGCGACAAGTCACCGCAACGGCCGAGCTGCTGCATCCGACAACGCCGCTCTATGTCTTCGTTTCGACCGTCTCCGTCTACGCCAGCTTTGACAAACCGAGCGACGAGAATTCGCCGCTCGGAACGTTGACGGATCCAACGACCGACAAGGTCGACGGCACCACCTACGGCCCGCTCAAAGCCCTGTGCGAGCGAGCGGCGCGTCATGTTTATGGCGACCAACGCTCGTTGATCATCCGCCCGGGCCTGATAGTAGGACCTGACGATAACACCGACCGCTTCACCTATTGGCCAGCTCGCGCCGCTCGCGGGGGCAAGTTCGTAGCGCCGGGAAGCCCACGCGATCCGGTTCAATTCATCGATGTACGTGACTTGGCGGAGTTCACCATCGAATCGGTCGAAAGAAATTTGAGCGGCACTTTCAATCTACTCTCACCTCCCGGTCGCTACTCCATAGGCGACGTCATTAGCGCATCGGTAGAAGCTGCGAAGAAAATCGCTATGGCGGATGCCGATCCGGTTTGGATTCCTGCCAGCTTTTTGGACGAGCAAAAGGTATCGGCTTGGTCGGATATGCCGGTCTGGGTGCCTTCGGAGGGCGATAGCGCGGGCTTTGCCGCCGTCAGTGCTGCCCGCGCAGTGAGCGCAGGCATGCGTATTCGATCCGCACTGGAAACGGCGACTGATACGCTGCGCTGGCACCTGTCACGCCCGGAAGCGGAGAGATCAAAACTTCGCAGCGGCATTTCTCCAGAACGAGAACGCGAAGTGTTGCTTCGCTGGGCAGCAACGTCGGGGGTTTGACGTCATGCGCTGGATCGTTGCACTGTTCAAATGGATCGGAAGTTTTATCGCTCTGGCAATCATTGCCATCGTCGCTTACGTATTCTGGTTGAGCGGTTCGGCCCACGAGCCCACCGGTGTACACCGATTCGAGAACTACCAGACTGCTAACGGGCCGATTCTGGTCTTCGGTGGCAATCGGGGAACGGGCCTCGGCATCGTCAAGGAATTGCGGGCACGCGGCGAAGCGGTGACGGTCGCCGTACGTAGCTCATCGAATACGACCGAACTAGAGACCCTCGGCGTCGACGTCGTCGTGGCGGATGCCCTCAAGGCAGACACCGTAGAGTTTGCTCTGCGTGCAAGGCCATTCGTCGCCGTCATTTCCACCCTAGGAACCTCGCGAGGCGAACAAACCCAACGCCCCGATTTCATCGGTAATCGTCATGTGATCGATGCCGCTAAGTCAGCCGGTATCAGACGGGTACTGCTTGTTACCGTTATCGGTGCCGGCGATTCCATCGACGCTGCGCCACTACCATCGCGCCGCTTTCTCGCCGAGGTCATCGAATTAAAAACTCGCGCCGAGAACCATCTACGTGCGAGTGGACTCGATTACACGATCATTCGCCCAGGTGGTTTGACCGACGGCGCACCGAGTGGCGAGGCGTTTCTAGCTGACGATCCGGCGACGTTCAGCTTCATCGCACGGGCGGATCTCGCTAAGCTCGTCGCGGATTCTCTCGGCGATCCAGCCACGATCGGCAAGACCTACTCGGCTTACGACCCGTCTCGAAAAACCATGGCGACGATGTTTCGCGATCGATAACACCGATCACCATTTCCTCTCACCAAGGCAGCTCGCTCCCGTCAAACATCCAATAGCGACCGACCATCGTCTCATCTAGACGCGTGATCAGTGCTTTCATGCCACGCGCGCTCGTCGGCGCATCGATATCGGCATGCGGGCCACCCATATCGGTTCGTACCCAACCGGGATGCAGAGCGGTCGCTTTGATGCCATGACTACGCGCCAAATCAATCGCCATCGAGCGCATGATCGCGTTAACCGCGGCTTTGCTCGCGCGATACGCGTAGAGACCGCCGATCCGGTTCTTCTCAATCGAGCCCAGAATGCTGGTCAGCGTCACGATCTTTTTCTGCGGTGACCGTGCGACATGCTCGACGAACGCCTCGGCCATTTTCATCGGGCCCAACACGTTGATGCGAAACACTCGCTCCCAGTCCGGATAATCAGAGCTGCCGAACTTGCCGAACTGCAAACCTTGCTCGGCGAAACTCCCGTTACCCATCGTACCGGCTGAATTGATGAGAACATCGATGGACCGATTCTCTAATCGTGCAGCCAAAAGTTCTATCGATTCATGGTCTTCCACATCGACGCGCTGCAACTGCAGCGCATCGCCGTAGGTACGCTTCAACGCCTGCATATCCTCGCTGGCCGCAGCAGGATGGCGCATACCGGCATGAACTTCCCAGCCGTCGGCCAGATACTGTCGTACAAGTTCGAGACCGAGCCCTCGCGAGGCACCCGTGATGAGCAAACTTGGCACTTTGATGATCACCCATGGACGAATCGATCCGGCGAATCTACGCTTGCCGCCCCCTGAACGTCACGAGATCTCGTTGCCATGAGCCACCCTGCGACTTACCCGAAACTGGTCATCCAAAAACTCACGGGCGACTTCCGCAGTTCAACGGGAATCGCTACCGCTACATGGCAGGAGCCGGGTCGTGGTCAGGTAGTCATTCGAAATCGCTACGCGGGTTGTAATGCCATCTTCGATAAAAACCTCTGCCGTAATTCGGTGCGCTATGTCGACGTCAAACCTCCGTTCGACATGGGAATCGAATCAGTGGGGCATGTCGTCGCCGTAGGCGAAGGGGTAACGGGGCTAGTCGAGGGAGATGCCATTGCAACGTCGAAGCTCGGAACAGGGTATCGGGAATATCAGCTCGCCGATGTCTCGCGGGTAATCAAGGTGCGCGAGGCGAGCCCCCAGATCCTCGCGCTGATTCCGTCTGGTATCTCGGCAATGGTCGGCCTCGAACGCATTGGCGAAGTCCGCTCGGGCGACGTCGTCGCGGTGTCCGCTGCGGCTGGCGGCCTTGGGCATTTCGTCGTACAGCTCGCCAAGCTCGCCGGCTGTCACGTGATCGCCATCACTTCCGACGATGCCAAAGCCCAAGCCCTACGACAGCTGGGCGCAGATCGAGTGGTCAATCATCGACAAGAAAATCTGGCTGATGTTTTGAGCAGCGAATATCCAAAAGGTTTGGATGTGGCCTACGACTCCGTGGGCGGCCCCATCTTCGATACATTCGTCGATCATCTGGCGATGCGAGGGCGATTGGTTGTCAGTGGTCACACCTCCGACTTCGACAAAGAAGTCGAATTCGTCCCCCATCCGCGGGTATACCGGAAGCTCTACTGGAAATCCGCCTCGATTCGTGGCTTCCAAAATCAGACCTTCCCCGAGTTTTTTGCGGAAGCCGCCGATCGCATCCTCGATCTACACTACCGCGGGCGCCTACAAGCCTGGGTTGATCCCACCCCTTTCACAGGCCTGACGCAGGTGGCCGATGCTTCCGAGCACCTCTTGGCAGGTCGCAACCAAGGAAAGGTCGTGGTCGCACTGTAGCAACGAAGCAACATTGTATCGGGCGCGTCCTCTGTTAGATTACGGAAGCGCAATAGGTATTTTCCGAGGGAATCTGCCTGTCGCGTAAACGGGATCAACAAAACTTAGAAGGGACCCATTCAATGTCGAATCGTCGTGTGCTGCCTTTGGTCTTTGGGCTCGTCGCGGTTCCGATCAGCGCCGTTGCTCAAAATGAAAACTCCTCCTCAACGCTCGAAGAAATCGTGGTGACTGCAGAGCGCCGCGAAGCGTCCTTGCAAACAGTGCCCGTCCCCGTGACTGCAATCACGGCCGAAGCGCTCGCGAACAAGCAAGTGACTGAAGCAAAAGATCTTGCGCGCTATGCGCCAAGTCTCAAGATGTTCAACAACATCACGACCCCGACCAATCTGTCGCCGTCTTTGCGCGGCTCGCTACAACAAGATGCCTCTCTCGTCGTCGCAGAATCCCCCTTCGGTATATATGTCGATGACGTGTATATCGCGCGCCTGAACGGCAACAACATCACACTGGCCGATATCGATCGTGTCGAAGTGTTACGTGGGCCGCAGGGGACGCTCTACGGTCGAAATACGTTAGCCGGCGCGATCAAATTCATGTCGCGAGCACCAGACGCCGATGGCTGGACTAATTTCAGCGTGGGCGGAGGCAACTACGACCAACAACGAGTGAGCTTCAGCGTTGGTAACGCCATTGGCGATGGCTGGGCCGCCTCACTCTCCGGTCTCTATACGAACAAAGACGGACAGTTCCGCAATGTCCATCCGACCAAGGCAGAGGAAACCGGCCTCGAGCGCAACTATGCCGGTCGCGTCAAGTTGCGCTACACGGGCATCGACAATCTCGACGTCACAGCATCGCTGTCGTATGCGGATGCTCAAAACGACGGCGGTCAGTTGATTCCGGCTTCAACGCCTTCTGTTCCATCGAACAAACAATTCACTTCGGATGATCTCGTTCCGCAATTCGGTCGTTACGCACTGAACACACCGAACATCGCAAGACCGAATCTAGCTAATTATCCCTACGGAAAAACTAAGCAGCAGATCGCATCGATCAATGTAGCCTACGATTTTGGTGACATGCTGTTCCGATCCATTACTGGCTTCGTCAAGACAGAAGACGCTTTTACCAACGACTTCAGTGGTAACGGCAACGTTATGGCATCGAACATCGCAGACGCCGAACAATTGAGTGAAGAACTGCAGATTCAAGGCAGTGCACTCAGCGGTAAGCTGAATTATCTGCTCGGTGTCTACCTCTTCGGCGAAGACGCTACTCAAAACTTCGCTTGGAACTCGTATCTGCCAGGCGTGCTACCTGTTCTGCCGGTCTCGACTAGCGCATTGAAGATCAAGACCACCTCGGTCTCGGCTTTCACGCAACTCGACTACATGCTGACGGATGCCTTGAAAGTGACAGGCGGTATCCGCTACACGAAGGACGAGAAGCGCTTCGATCTGCTCTTCCGCGGTTTGTTACCGCCCATCACGCCGGCCACAGGACTCGTCGATCTCGACAACGCCTACTCGGAGATCTCTCCGCGTATCGGTATTGACTACAAGGTCGCAAGCGATAACGACAACATCGACAGCATGCTGCTCTACGCTTCGGCGGCGAGCGGCTTTAAGTCGGGTGGCTACAACGGCATCGCAATTTTTGGTTTCAACGATGCGCTTACGCCCTATGCACCCGAGACCAACACGACCTACGAAGCGGGTATCAAGACGGACTTGCTGGGCAGCCGACTGCGCGTCAACGCCAACTACTTCTTGCAGAAGGCTGACGACCTGACGCTGAACGCGACCGTCATTCTGCCAAACGGGACGGCTACCTTCCCGGTACAGAACGCGGGTAAAGCAACCGTACGCGGGCTCGAAGTCGAAATTACCGCCATTCCGACCGATGGGCTGACCGTCTTCCTCAGTGGCACCTTCGCCATGGACGGAAAGTACGATGAGGTTGCCCCAAGTAGCGCACCGGCAAACTCGCTGAAAAACTTCGGCGTCAATCCGACGGTACCGCAAACGCCTTCGAGCTCATTCACGATCGGCTTCGATTATGGCCTCGATACAGAGCTCGGACGTTTAAGCTTCGGTGCCGATTGGTTCCAGACGGACGACTACATCACGGGTGCAACCAACGACTTTCGGGTCAAGGGCTATGGCCAAGGCAATGCATTCGTGAATCTCGCTTTCAGCGAAGCGTGGTCCGTACGAGCCTCCGCTAAGAACTTCACTGACGAGTATGTGATCCAGACCGGATCACGCGGCTTCCTCGGCGGATTCATTCCGATCCGTCCGCGTGAATACTTGCTGTCGGTGAATTACAAAGTCGATTGATCCGCTCAAGGTAGGCGTGCGGCCACACATTGGTCGCACGCCTGCTACCTCGGCGCCAAAGCCGGCGCCCGCACCTTACGATCGAGTAGTCCTAACTCGGGTACTTCGATCAAGGGTGTCACATGCAGGAACTGCTCAAGACCTATCCGCAGCTCTCCCAAGAAACGCTGGCGTTTTTGGCGAGAAAACATGGCCACTTCATCAACGGTCATGTAGAGCATGGCGGCTCGGATGAGCCTATCGACATTCATGATCCCGCGACGGGTTTGCGGATCGCACAATGCAGTGCCGGTGGCGCAGCGGAAATCGACGCCGCTGTAAAAGCGGCTCGAACTGCGTTCGAGGGGCCCTGGTCGAAGTTCACCGCCGCGCAGCGCAGCGTTGTGCTGTGGAAAATCGCTGATCTGATCCAAGCGAATTTTCGGCAACTGTGCGAACTAGAGATTCTAGATAACGGGCTGCCGACGCCTCTCGCGCAATATGTCTGCGGCATGGTAGTGCCCGAGTTTTTCCGCTACTACGCCGGATGGCCAACCAAAATCGAAGGCGCCACCCTGCCCGCCGCACCGCAAGGCAAACTCCCCGGTGAGGCGATTTCTTTCACACTGCGCGAACCGATCGGTGTCGTCGGAGCCATCACACCGTGGAACTCACCGTTACCGATGGTGATGTTGAAGCTGGCGCCCGCACTTGCTACTGGCTGCACGGTGGTATTGAAGCCCGCCGAGCTGACGCCGTTAACGGCGATGCGCCTCGCTGAAATCTGCCAGGAAGCCGGTGTTCCAGATGGCGTCGTCAACATCGTCAATGGCTATGGAGCAACCGCCGGTGCTGCACTCGCCGCTCATCCGGGAGTCGATAAGATTGCCTTCACCGGTTCAACGGAAGTTGGTCGCTCGATCGTGCGCGCAGCCGCAGGTAACTTGAAGAAGGTCTCACTCGAGCTCGGTGGAAAGTCGCCGGTGGTGGTGTTCGCTGATGCCGATTTGGAGCAGGTAATTCCCGGTGCGGCACGCGCTTGTTTCTTCCTGCAAGGCCAGAACTGCATGGCAGGCACTCGACTTTTTCTCCACGAAAAAATTCATGATGCGGTTGTCGAGGGCATTGCGACCATCGCCCGCTCGATGAAGCTCGGCCCAGGTCTCGACCCGACCTCGGAATTCGGACCACTGATCTCGGCTAAACAGCGCGAACGCGTCGAAGGCTTCGTCGACGCGGGTCGAAAAGAGGGTGCGGAAATCGTTTGCGGCGGTAAATCGCCCACTCGCCCCGGTTACTTTTTCGAGCCGACAGTGCTCACCCAGACCACGCCAGAAATGACCCCAGTCAAGAACGAAATTTTTGGGCCCGTGCTCTGTGTACACCGATTCGGTGATGACCATCTCGATCAGGTTGCCCGCGAGGCTAACTCGACCATTTATGGTCTATCTGGCAGTGTCTGGACGCGCGATCTCGGGATTGCAATGCAGATGGTCCGCAAGATCGACTCCGGACAAGTCAGCGTGAACATGCATGCGGCTCTCGACCCGGCTATGCCCTTCGGTGGCAACAAACAATCGGGCTGGGGTCGAGAATTCGGCAAGGAAGGTCTCGAGCCCTACCTCAAGACCAAGGGCATCTCCATGACGTGGTGAAGAAAGCTCATCACCACGAGCAAGCGGCCGGAGCGGTGGCCCCACCACCCTGCGAGCTCAGCAATCGCTGATACTCGGGATCGCCACTGAGCAGCAGTTTGGCAGCACATCGCAGCTCATCTACCTGAGCTCGTTTCAAGCTGAACGTGGTCTCGATCTGCGTGACTTCCTTGAACCTAGGATGATCACGCAGGCTGTCGAGACTGAGATCGACGAAGTAAAGCGCCTCCTTCGAGTTTTCAGGCGAAAGCCGGCTAGCCCAGCGGGCCAAGGTCTCTTTCAGCAAGGCTTTGCTTTCGACCGAATATCGATCCATAGGCACGGTGCCCACCAGTTTCAACATGTCGAGCACATCGGGTGGGCTGCGCCTGCCCGCGATACGAGCTGATTGGGTATCGGATGCATTCAGCGTGATGAAAACCAATTTCCGAATCCCGCTGCGTTGTAGCGTGTTCTGGAAGTGCAACGCATCATCACCGTCGGTGAGCGCATCCAATGTCGAGCGCACACCGAGGTTATCGCTGAGCGCTCCATCCATCAGATGCAAATAGCCATAGGTTCTCGAATCGCTACGCGCTAGCATGGTCGCTGCCCGAAAATGTTCTCGGGAACTATGGTCTCCAGACTCGATGGCGCGGAGCGTCCAAGTTGGCACTCGATAACCGCAGCGACCAGCACTGTTTCGAATAGTGATCGGCGTGAGTACTGCTGGCACAGACGAGGACGCGGCAACTGCGCGACTAATCGGATATCGGGCAAGATCGAGACACAATAAATCAAACGTGTCTTGTGTGAACTCGAACCGGCCTGCGATGGCAATATCGGTAGCATTGATGACGAGAAAAGGTCGATCAGTTCGATTGATCAGCGCGCCATACTTAATGCCATTGAATAAATTCTCGTCGAGATATTCAGCGTAGAGATCGCCGCGATCGAAATGACGAGATTGCAGTCGAAACCAGTTGCGTGGATCAAATAGGATCTCCCGACGCATCTCGGTGGCGAAATCGCGATACAGAAAATCCTGCGCAAACCGATCGAAAATTTTGTCGCCATGCAGCACGAAATAAGCGGCCGGAATCGCGCCACCTGATACTGCTGAAATCACATCGACTTCATCGAGCATACGACGCAGACGGCCGTCATGCTGAATTCGATCGGTAGCTAATTGCTCCAAAATGCCGAAAGCCATTGCCGAGGCTCTAAGGCCACCACCAGACAAACTGACGATAACAAGCAGATCATCTTTGGGGCGCTCGGCCACTGCTCTGGCAAGCCGGTATCCGTTATTTTCGTCGACTTGAGTAATCGAGTCGCCAAGATAAGCGCCTGGCGTTGCGCAAGCCGCCAGAAACGGCAACAGCAGCACCGATACGAGAACGGCGAAGTTACGGAGCAATATCACCTCGCGATCGTCGAGTGCGCGATAGGTAATCGGCCATGCCTTCGAGTTCGGTTCGCTGCAGTTCGCGCATGAGTGGCGTGTGGGTCTTAGACAGTCTCGGACGACGCGCCTCAACCACATCGATGAACTGGCGAAGCAAATACTCGGGATGCTGACCCGCCAAACGAGCGATTCCACGATCTGCATTACCTTGACCCGTTGCACCGTGACAGGTCTGGCAACGCTCGAAATACACCCTCACACCGCCAGTCAAAAACTCACCGGAACCTTGGACAGTGCGGCCCATCGGTTGCAACGAAGCAATGAGTGCGGCGACATCGGCTAGATCTTGGGGAGTCTGTATCACGTTCAATCGTGACACATGCTCCATACGGATATCCCAACGCTCAGCGTGACGATAATCGACGAGTTGCCTCAGCAATACTGAGTAGTGCTGAGAGCCGATCACCGGGACTGAGCCATCCGGTAGACCGGAGCCATCGACACCATGACACGCTGCGCAGGTTGCAAAGATCTGGTCGCCACGACGTGCATCGGGCACGGCCGCTAACGCAGCCCGATACTCGACTGACGCGTCTGCGCTTGGAGAAGCCAGAGCGTGACTCATCATCACCAGAGACATCAGCAACAAACCAACATGGGCGATGTTTCGGACGTCCATCATTACCAAGTTCCGCTATTCGGCATCGACGCCCACGGTTCGGCTGGAGGCAATGCAGGGCCCTGCTGTAGCAACTCGATCGAGATACCGTCGGGCGAGCGTACGAACGCCATGCGACCATCGCGCGGCGGACGCAAAACGGTCACGCCGTGATCGAGCAGACGCTGACAACTGGCGTAGATATTGTCGACGCCATAGGCCAAATGACCGAAGTTGCGTCCACCTTGATAATTCTCGGGATCCCAATTGAACGTCAGCTCGACCTGCGCAGCATGGTCGCCGGGAGCGGCTAGAAATACGAGGGTATATCGCCCCTGCGGCACGTCCTTGCGCGAAACTTCTTCGAGGCCGAGTGCATCACGATAGAAGGCCAGTGAACGATCAAGATCGCTGACTCGCACCATGGTGTGCAGATATTTCATTTAGAACATTTCCGAGGGGCCGGGCGCATCAGTTTTCACGGGCGCATGCCGCGCGACGATGTGATCGCCCGTGATCATGGCATCGTACGATTGTCCCGGACCCACCATCGGATAGACACCCGCATCGGGATCGATGATGACCTCGAGGAATGCTGGACCAGGATAGCGGATGAACTCCTCCACGACGCGGGGGACATCTTCTTTGCGATCGAGGCGAACAGCGAATGCAAAGCCGTCAGCCTGTGCTGCCTTGACGAAATCTTTTTTATGCAGCGACTTGTCACTGGCAGACAATCGGCCCTTGAAGAATAGCTTCTGCCATTGCTTCACCATACCGTCGCCAAAATTGTTCAGCACGACAACCTTGACCGGCAGGTTGTAGGTCGTCACGGTCTCGAGGTCGCCGAAGTTCATTCGAATCGAAGCGTCGCCGTCGATATCGATGACCAGTGCCTTCGGATCGGCAAATTGTGCACCGATGGCTGCGGGCAGACCGAACCCCATCGTTCCCATCGACCCCGACGTCAGCCACAACCGTGGCCTGCAGAAATCGAAATACTGTGCCGCCCACATCTGATGCTGGCCCACACCAGTCGATATGATGGCCTGCCCTCGCGTCAAACGATTGATTTCTTCGATGACGTAGTACGGCTGAATCAAAGCACTGTTGCGGTCGTAGTTCATTGCGTGTCGGGTACGTAGTGCCTCGACCTCGTGATGCCACTGCGAATAATCAGCAGAGAACCCCGTTTTTCGGCCGAATGCAGTCAAGGCATGAATGGCCTCAGGTAATTGCCCAACATGGCTCCAGTCGACCTTCTTAACCTTGTTGATCTCAGCCCGATCGATATCGATATGAGCAATTTTCTTGGCACGCGGCGCGAACTTATTGGGCACGCCCGCGACGCGATCGTCGAAGCGCGCACCGATAGCGAGCAACAGATCACAATCTTCGACTGCATAATTGGCGAAGGCCGCACCGTGCATGCCGAGCATGCGCATAGACAAGCGATGCGTAGTATCGAATGCGCCGATACCCATCAAGGTTGTCACGACTGGGATACCGAAATTTTCAGCAAATTCCGTGAGCGCGGTCGATGCCTCGCCGTTGATCACGCCGCCGCCCGCGTAGATCAGCGGACGCTTTGCATCGCGAAGCATCGCGAAAAGCGCAGCGGCTTCATCATCTTCAACGCCGGCATGTGTCGTCGCAAAGAGTCGTTTTCGATAACCGGGTACGGGCAAGGTACCCTCACCAGAAAAAGTGCCCGACCAATTCTGAACGTCTTTGGGCACATCGACCACGACTGGGCCTGGTCGACCGGTACGCGCAATCTCAAATGCTGTTCGAACTGTTGCCTCGAGTTTTTCGGGGTCGGTCACCAGAAACACGTGTTTGGCGACCGAGCCCATGATGGCGGAGACCGGCGCTTCTTGGAACGCATCGGTGCCGATGGCAGCGGTAGGAACCTGCCCGCAGATCACGAGCATCGGGATCGAGTCAGCCATCGAATCGCGCACCGGCGTAACTGTGTTGGTAGCGCCAGGACCCGAAGTAACCAGACAAACGCCGACTCGTCCGCTAGCACGGGCATAACCTGCTGCCATGAAGCCTGCACCTTGCTCGTTGGCAGGCACGATCAGTGGCATCTGCTCGCCACCATGATCAACCTGGGCCTGGTTGTGCAAGAAGACGGCATCGTAGGTCGGCAGGATCGCGCCACCCGAATAGCCGAATACGGCGGTGGTGCCCTCATCCACGAGAACCTGCACGATCATCTCAGCTCCGGTCATCACCGTGCCCGCCTTCGGATGGCGTCTGGAAACGGTCTTGGGAGCAGTGGACTCAGACATAGGTAAAACCCGAGAGAAAAGCCGGCAGGGGGTCTTTCAGACTACCAGTTTGACCGCTTCGTGCAATATGCTCCACGACACGCCCATGAGACACATCATCGCCATCCATCTGCAAAACGAAGCCGGCGCCCTAACACGGGTTGCGGGTCTCTTCTCCACGCGCGGTTACAACATCGAGTCACTCTCGGTAGCTGCAACCGATGACGCCACCGTGTCACGTATCACGCTAGTGACACGCGGATCGGATTCGGTTGTCCAGCAGATCATTAGTCAGCTCAATAAGCTGATCGATGTGGTCAGCGTCGAAGATATGACGCAGGGCGAACATATCGAGCGAGAACTGGTACTGCTTAAACTCAAGGTACGGCTCGAGCAGTCGGATGCGGTGCGCGGCTACGTCGTTCGCGCCGGAGGTCGCGTACTCGATCCCGCCAGTGATGGCTTCATCGTGGAACTGACGGCAAGTGAGCAGGAGGTCGATCAGTTCGTCATCGATCTCGGCAAAGGCGCCGAAATCATCGAAGTCGTGCGCAGTGGCGCACTGGGAATCAGTCGACTCGCGCGCGCACAGCGCTCACGCCGAGACTGAAGATCGGGTCAACGGCTCCAGAACAGCGCGGATCAGCGCTGGTATCTCCACCGGTCGACGCGTTTGGGCGTCCACATAGACGTGTACAAACTTCCCGATAGCCGCTGCCGAGTCGGCGCCGCGTGCAAACACACCCAAACGGTAGGTGACACTACTGCGACCCAAGCGCTCGACGGCAAGACCAATGTCGAGAGGCTGCGGAAAAGACAGCGAAGAGTGAAACACGCAGCCGGTCTCGGCGACGATGCCGATCTGACCGAGTGATCGCGTGTCGGTGCCAGTTGCTTCGATGAGAAACGCATTCACCGTGGTGTCGAAGTATTCGTAGTACACCACGTTATTGATGTGTCCATAGGCGTCGTTGTCGAGCCAACGAGTGATCATCGGCCGGAAATACGGGAACTCGTTGCGCTGTGGAATCACTGGGCGGGTACTCATGACCGCTGCATTGTCGCCCGCCAATCCGACAGTTGCCAGCACTGGCGCCGACGGCGTAGCGTTGAGATATATGAAAACTCGCGCTGCCATTCTGGTTCGAACGGGTGCACCTGCGCCTTATGCCGAATCTCGCCCGCTCGAGATCGCCGATGTCGATCTGGCGCCGCCCGGGCCCGGCGAAGTACTCATCAAGATGAAGGCAGCAGGCCTCTGCCACTCCGACCTCTCGGTAATCGATGGCAATCGACCCCGACCGCTGCCCATGGTGCTCGGCCACGAAGGTGCGGGTATCGTCGAAGAAATCGGCTCGGGTGTCACCGATCTTGTCGTGGGCGATCATGTCGTCACGGCTTTCGTGCCGAGTTGCGGAATCTGCCAACCCTGCCATTCCGGTCGTCCCGCTCTGTGCGAGCCGGGACTCGTCGCCAACACAGCGGGAACCTTGCTCGGTGGTGCGCGCCGCTTGCGACGTCGTGAGCTCGAGCTCAATCACCATCTCGGCGTGTCGGCTTTCGCCGAATACGCGACCGTGTCCCGTAACTCGTTGGTGAAAGTCGATCGCTCACTGGGTTTTGCCGAAGCGGCGGTCTTCGGTTGCGCTGTGATCACAGGTACCGGCGCCGTAATCAACACCGCCGATTTGCCACGCGAACGTACGGTTGCCGTCATCGGCTTGGGTGGCGTCGGACTGGCCGCACTACTCGGCGCACGTTTGCGCGAGGCGACAACGCTGGTTGCGATCGATCTGTCGGAATCCAAACTCGCGATGGCGCGCGACTTGGGGGCAACGCACACCTTCAATGCCGCCGACCCTGAATGCGCTGACAAGGTTCGTTCTTTGACCTCAGGCGGTGTCGAGTTCGCATTTGAAATGGCAGGCGCCGTCAAAGCGATGGAGCTTGCCTACCGCATCACCCGTCGCGGCGGAACGACGGTAACTGCAGGGCTGGCTCACCCGCAGGCGATGTTCTCGATACCCCAGGTCGGTATCGTGGCAGAAGAGCGCACGATCAAAGGCAGTTATCTCGGCAGCTGTGTGCCATCGAGAGACATCCCGCGGTACATCGAGTGGTATCAGGCAGGCAAATTACCGGTAGACAAATTATTGTCTGAAACCTTGCTCCTCGATGAAATCAACGAAGGGTTCGATCGACTGGCGCGCGGTGAGACTTTGCGTCAAACATTGACGCTATAGCGTTTAGAAATCGACTGCTCCAGCATCGTAGTCATACAGCGTTCGCAATTCCATCATGCCTGCAGTCAGCGCTTTGACTTGCTCCGCTGGATCGTCTCCAAAGTAAAGATTCGCACGTGCGCGTGACATTGCCAACGCGTCGGTCACTCTGCCAACACGCTCACTCTCGTAGCGCTTCAAAAAAAGATCTTCGGCTTCACACACCTGCGCTGCACGCCCCAGCACGGCTGCATCTTCCAATGCCATGACAGCGCCCTGCCCCGTAAACGGCGGCATAGCGTGGGCGGCATCGCCCAGCAGAGTGACTCGCCCATGCGTCCAAGATGGCAATGGGTCGCGATCGAAGAGACCCCATTTGTAGAGCCGGTCCGGCGGCGTGAGCGCTAGTAGATCCAGAGCGCGCGGCTCGAAATCGAAAAACTCCGCCATCAACTCATCGAGCGTGCTGCGGACCGACCAGCCCTCTTCCATCCAGGCGTCACGCTTGGCAATCGCTACGAAATTGATCCAAGACCCGCGCCGCAACGGATACCGCATCAACATGCGTCTTGGACCCAAGGTCATACAAAGCGGCGGGTCGAGCAAACCCGGCGGCACTCGATCTCCCGGGATCAAGCCACGCCACGCTACATACCCTGTGAAGTTGGGTTGATCCGAACCAAACAACTGCGCACGAACTCGCGAGTGAATACCGTCGGCACCTATCACATAATCGGCATGCTCGCTCCAGCCGGAACTGCAGCGAACCGAGACGCCATCTTGGCCTTCTTTGAGGGAGACAAACTCCTCCGAGGTGATGACGCAATCGACATCGAGTGCCGTTACGGCAGAGAGCAAAACTTGATGAAGATCGGCGCGATGTACGTGATACAGCGGATATCCGTAACGCTCTCGACTACGATCCTGAGGTAACCTCACGAGATCTTCACCCGTGCGGTAGTGGCGCAAACTGCCGGCGGTCGGAGTGCTGCCGATCCGTGCCAACTCATCTGCCAAACCAAGATAAGCCAATGCTTTCGAGGCATTCGGCGTGATACTCAAACCCGCACCGACCTCGCCCAAGGCGGCACTTTGTTCGATCACTCGAACATGATGTCCCGCGCGCAATAACGCCAGCGCAGCAGCTAGGCCGCCAATGCCCGCGCCGACGATGATCGTCTTAGATGAGGGCATCTCGGATAAGTCTCAGCGACGGTCTCGCACTGGGATAGGCACGCTACAAAGATCGATCTTGCCTGCAGGCTGCAGATACCATTCATCGCGACGATTACGTCGTGACTCAATCAAGGCCGCAAAAGTTGGCGTATCGGTACGCAGTACTTCCATGGGGATACGCTCCGCAGGCGGAAGATCTACAGCAAAACGCATACGCTTGATCGGGACGCGCTCTTCTGACTTCGCGTAGAAGCCTAAGGGCAGCGTGCCGCGCGGCAATGCCGACAGCAACTCCATGCCACGCACCGCCCTACCCATCACGGTGATATTACGATCAAGCTGTCGGGGCGCATGGCCGATCACTGCATAGAGCTCAGCGGCATTCCCAGAATCCGAAGCGGTGTCGCGGCCGACACCCAGCGTGCCGTAGCAGTGCGTCAGCCACACCTTGCCAGCGCGCTCATCTCGCGCAGCCGCGAAGCCCTCGATGAATCCCACCTGCGACGCGTAGACATCGCCATCAGGCAAGAGAGTCATGCGCCAGCTGCGATTCCACTGTTGCTCGAACTCCGGCGCGATTTTCGCTTTGGCAGCGCCTAAAGGTTTGTTGCTCTCGGGGTCGCCCCATTGAGTAACGAAGTTGTCCTGCACTCGATTGATGCTGAGCCCATCGAACCAGCCTGCCTGCGTCAACGCTCGCAAGTTGGCAACGTGCGCTGGCGCAAAATTAGGGGCGAGCTCGAAGATGACTCGCCCACTGTCGAGCTCGAGATAGAGCGTTTTTTCGGGATCGAGCGGACGCCAATCTGCGGCGGTGGATGCAGCGAGGACCGCAGCCATCGTTCCGGGCGGAGGCGAGTCACTGGCTGCGACTTGAAGACCCGCAGCCGACAAGGCAACTGCCACGATCGAAACAAGACAATGACGGAGTACGAGGGTGATGTTCATTGGGCGATTCTAGCGCGCCCTTGATTGTCCTAGACTTCGCACCATGAACATCGACGCAAAACGCAAAGCAGCGGCCGGCACGCTCGTCGCCCCACTCGCCGGACAAGGCAAGTTGATGGTGCGGGTTGGTCGCGAGACCTCAGGCCGAGGCGGCAAGGGCGTCTCCGTCATTACGGGTCTGCCCCTACCCCAGGCTCAGCTCGAAGAACTCGCCAAGCAACTCAAGAAGCGCTGTGGCTGCGGCGGGACCGTCCGGAACGGCGTGATCGAGATCCAGGGCGACCAGCGTGATTTGCTGGTCGCGGAGCTGATCCGGCTCGGTTACCCGGCGAAACGCTCGGGCGGCTAACCGGTTGCGATGCCTTGATCTCAAAAGCCGGCGTCGGCAAAAGAGGCACAGCTCGACCCATCGTCTTTTCGATGTCTCGCAACAGCCCTACTTCATCGGGTGCCACTAAACTCACCGCCCGACCGCTCGCCCCAGCACGCGCTGTTCGACCGATACGATGGACGTAGTCTTCGGGCACATTCGGCAGCTCGTAGTTGACGACCTGTGGTAATTCTTTGATATCGAGCCCACGTGATGCGACTTCCGTCGCAACGAGAGCCGCGATCTGGCCGGACTTGAAATCTTCCAAGGCACGGACGCGCGCGCCCTGACTCTTGTTGCCGTGAATGGCAGCGGCGCGGATACCGGCTCCTTCGAGTTGTTGCGCCAATCGATTGGCGCCGTGCTTGGTTCGTGTGAAGACGAGCACTTGATGCCACGTCCCCTCGCCTTGCGCACCATGATCGAAGAGGTGCACTAGAAGGTGTCGCTTCGCTTCCTTAGGAACTTTGAACGCCACCTGATCGACTCGCTCGGCTGTCGTGTTTCGCGGAGCGACTTCGACTGAAACGGGGTTGCGCAAAATCCTGGATGCCAACTCGCGAATATCGTCCGAATAGGTGGCTGAAAACATCAAGTTCTGACGCTGCGGCGGCAGCAGCTTGATGATGCGCTTGATCGCATGGATGAAGCCCATATCGAGCATGCGATCAGCTTCGTCTAGAACCAAGCACTCGACCTTCGACAAGTCGGCATAGCCTTGCTCAACGAGATCAAGCAGGCGTCCGGGCGTTGCGATTAGAAGATCGCAGCCACGACGCAGGCCTTCGATCTGAGGCTTTTCGCTAACGCCACCGAAGATCACCAGCGACCGGAGGTTCTTGTAACGTCCGTAAGCCTTAGCGTTCTCGGCAATCTGCGCCGTTAATTCGCGCGTTGGACTCAGTACAAGCGCTCGGGGTGCATGTCCACTCGCAGCGTTCAATCGCTGCAACACGGGGAGCACGAAGCCCGCTGTTTTGCCAGTGCCCGTCTGTGCACCCGCGAGAATATCGCGACCAGACAGCACTGCAGGAATAGCCTTGAATTGGATGGGGGTCGGTGTGGCGTAGCCCTTTTCGGCGACAGCACGCAACAGCTCAGGCTGAAGCCCGAGATCAGAAAACTGCATTGATGATGAGATCCGTAGTTGATTTGACTCGCGACACGGACAAAGCCGTAGCGGTCAGTTGCGAGTCGAGTAATGGGGGCGCTGACCGCGCAACCCTTATTTTGTAGACGGAAGTGTACACCATGACGAGCGATTCGTCACGGCATTTCTGTTCACGCCACGCTTGTCAGTTACTCGCCTGTAATTTCTCGAGCTCTTCCCAACGTAAATACGCCGCATCGATCTGCTCAGAAAGTGCTTGTAATTCACCCAACGTGTTTTTGACTTCGTTCTGATCCCGACCGTAGAAGTTAGGATCCGCGACCAAAGCATCGAGCGTCAACTTGTGCGACTCCATTGTTTCGAGTTTCACAGGTAACTCGTCGAACTCGCGCTGCTCTTTGTATGAAAGACGTTTTTTCTTGATTGGTGCAGTGGGCATCACTGCTACGACATCATTTTTCGAATCTAGCTTGGATGACTTTCGGACGGACGGTGCACTAGCTGATGCAGCGCTGCTCTTCTTCCACTCTTCCCAATCCGTCCAACCACCGACGAACTCACGGACTCCACCGTCGCCCTCGAGAACTAGCAAACTCGTGACTACTCGGTCGAGGAAACTACGATCGTGGCTGACGAGCAAGAGCGTACCATCAAAACTGGCAACGAGCTCTTCGAGCAACTCCAAGGTGTCGATGTCCAGGTCATTGGTTGGCTCATCGAGGACGAGCAAATTAGCTGGACGCGCAAAGAGTCGTGCGAGTAATAGGCGATTCCGTTCGCCGCCCGATAGCGCACTGGCCGGTGTCAGTAATTGATCGGGCCTAAAGAGGAAATCTCGCAGATAACCGGAGACATGACGATTCTCACCGCCGATCGGCACAAAAGAATTACCATCGTTGACGTTATCGGAGACGGATGCGCTCAGATCCAGTTGTTCGCGCTGCTGGTCGTAGTAGGCGACTTCCAATCGCGAGCCGCGTTTGATGCGGCCGCTCGAGGGCTCGAGCTCACCGAGCAACAACTTGATCAGCGTGCTCTTGCCTGCGCCATTCGGCCCTACGATACCGATTCGATCACCGCGCTGGATTCGCGTCGTAATACCACGCAGCACCTGCCGATCGCCGAATGAAACGCAGGCTTGCTCGGCTTCGAAGACCAGCTTGCCCGACTCGACTGCCTCGGTAACAGCCAATTCGACTTGTCCAATGCGATCGCGACGCGCTTTTCGCTCAGAGCGCATCTCCTTGAGTGCTCGTACTCGACCTTCGTTGCGAGTACGTCGTGCCTCGACACCTTTGCGTATCCACACTTCCTCTTCGGCGAGTTTCTTGTCGAATAGCGCATTAGCCTTGGCTTCGATCTCGAGCTGCAGCGCCTTTTTGGTGACGAAATCGTCGTAGTTGCCCGGCCACGAACTCAGCTTCCCGCGATCTAATTCG